>JAEIGA010006095.1_pt1 | contig 18358 bp, 12 predicted proteins | sample 9270691 | NCBI WGS metagenome assembly JAEIGA01 (sample SAMN17057246, study PRJNA624740) | gut metagenome | biome: biome; isolation source: fecal sample | host: Bos grunniens | place: China: Xizang | collected 2019
AAATATTTGGTTATATCAAATAAATATCGTAACTTTGCACTCGCTTTTGAGAAAGAAAGTAACGATGGTGCCATAGCTCAGTTGGTAGAGCAAAGGACTGAAAATCCTTGTGTCCCCGGTTCGATTCCTGGTGGCACCACAAAAAAGAAGCCTATGATTTTCATAGGCTTTTTTTATTTAATAAAAAAAACTAAAATTAACTCTAATACAATAAAAATATGGATATAATATTCGGTATCATATTATTTATAATAGCAATAAACGTGCTTCCAACAATTATAGGGTATGTTTTGGGTATAGCCTTAGGTTCGGTGCAAGCTATTATTTCGAATCTTGATGTTATCATACCATACATCATACTTTATCTCCCACTAAAAATATTGCAAATGACCAATTGGTTACAGTATACTCTTCAAAAACCATGGAGACATTTCCTTAAGAATCCAGGAGAGACTATGTTTTTTATGCATGAATATTATATAGATTTTATCTTATGTATAATTTTATACGTAATACTTACACCATTGCGTGCATTTAATGCGTTTTGTTATAATATGATTGTACGCAACGTATTTATGCTTTTTGATGTTATACAAGAAATATTTGTTCCAAAATTAAATAAAATGAGATATTATTCAAATTTAGATTATCTATGGCGTTGGATAGTATACTTACCATTGAGAATAATAGTGTTTGGTGGAAAATTTATAATTTCAATTATAGAAACTCTAGTTTTCTCTTGTATTGAAATAGTATTGCCCACATTAACACTCTACCATGGAACAGATGATAAAGCAAGTACGAGCATAACTAAACCAAACGAATGGATTGTGGGTAATGGTGCTTATGCTGGATATGGAATATATTTTGCGCCAAAAAAATCCACAGCACAACATTATTCACGTGGCACAGTTATTATCTCTAGGGTTACATTAGGTATAATTGAGAATTTAAACTTACATCCTACTATATGTAGAAATTGGGTAGCAAAGAGAGGACATAGCATTACACAATGGGCAATAGACAATAGTATAACAACCATAGAATGGTGGCGAACAACAGGCGACTATCGTTGGTGGGAATATTGCATGGTAGACCATTCGGATGAATATGACCAGATATGGCGCATTCGTCCATTATATAGGGAGGATTTATATACAGAAAAATATATTCGAACATGGGGAGGCACTAGTCTTTGGATTACCCCTATTCTAAAAGATTTTTTTAAGGATTTCTAAGTTTTAGTTGAGATTTATAAAAAGGCAGCTCAATCGCAATTGTGATTGAGCTGCCTTTTTTTGTTTGTTTCAATCCCCTCCCCTTTGTGCAGAATATTTTAAAACGATTGCCCAACTAAGCAAGTAGACTTAGGGGATTTATTTTAATTTATCATTATGAAAAATTTGATTGTCTCAGTACCGCCGAAACAGTAGACTTAGGGGATACATTGTTTCAGTTAAAGATGTTTATGACATCGTGTCTCAGTACCGCCGAAGCAGTAGACTTAGGGGATGCTAAAGATGTACTTCGCAGATTACGAAGGGACAATGTCTCAGTACCGCCGAAGCAGTAGACTTAGGGGATGCTTCATTAATTGTGGCAGAGCTAAACAGCCTCGAGTCTCAGTACCGCCGAAGCAGTAGACTTAGGGGATTTATTATACTTCGGAAAAGAAATATAACACGCGTCTCAGTACCGCCGAAGCAGTAGACTTAGGGGATGAAATTTTCTTACAGAAAATTGCGGACATCCTTGTCTCAGTACCGCCGAAGCAGTAGACTTAGGGGATATTCAATTTGCGCTAGTATTGATAAAACTTGCTGTCTCAGTACCGCCGAAGCAGTAGACTTAGGGGATTTTGTATAATTTAATTTGAATTGTTATGCCAACATTGAGTCTCAGTACCGCCGAAGCAGTAGACTTAGGGGATAGAAAAGCTGTACTCTGAACATAGAGAAGTATGTCTCAGTACCGCCGAAGCAGTAGACTTAGGGGATAAACAAAACCACACACTGAAAGTGGTGTAACGCGTCTCAGTACCGCCGAAGCAGTAGACTTAGGGGATAGGATTGGCTACAAATAAATAAATTCCGCTGAGAGTCTCAGTACCGCCGAAGCAGTAGACTTAGGGGATTCTTTTCATACACCGTATAAAAAACGAGATCTTCTGTCTCAGTACCGCCGAAGCAGTAGACTTAGGGGATAGGCATTTTTATTTTACTAACCCGCAACAGTGTCTCAGTACCGCCGAAGCAGTAGACTTAGGGGATTTTGATGATCTGCAAGATAAACAAAAGCAAGCATTAGTCTCAGTACCGCCGAAGCAGTAGACTTAGGGGATACCATTATAACTATGAAACAAAAAACTTTCTTCTGTCTCAGTACCGCCGAAGCAGTAGACTTAGGGGATAGAAGTGGCGATACTGTTGATGGTGGCAAAAACTAGTCTCAGTACCGCCGAAGCAGTAGACTTAGGGGATATTAAAAATAAAAAAATATGAAAAAAATAGTAGAGTCTCAGTACCGCCGAAGCAGTAGACTTAGGGGATAAAAATAAAAAAACTATGAAAAAGTCTATTTTTGTCTCAGTACCGCCGAAGCAGTAGACTTAGGGGATCAGATGTCGGAGGTGATACAACATACATTCTTGTGTCTCAGTACCGCCGAAGCAGTAGACTTAGGGGATAAAAAGAGGCGAGCAATCACACACCTATTGGGTGGTCTCAGTACCGCCGAAGCAGTAGACTTAGGGGATGACCTCTTGCGAGACATTGATGGCAATTGCTCCTGTGTCTCAGTACCGCCGAAGCAGTAGACTTAGGGGATATATAAAAAATAAATATATGGCAACAACAATTGTCTCAGTACCGCCGAAGCAGTAGACTTAGGGGATATGGACGTGGTAGCACAAATAGAAGAGAAATACCAGTCTCAGTACCGCCGAAGCAGTAGACTTAGGGGATCAAAGACAACCTCAATGGCGACAAAAAGGCTGAAGTCTCAGTACCGCCGAAGCAGTAGACTTAGGGGATACAATATGGATAATAAAAGTATTGCGAAAATTGTGTCTCAGTACCGCCGAAGCAGTAGACTTAGGGGATAAAAAAAATAATAAAATTATGAAAAAGAATTTACGTCTCAGTACCGCCGAAGCAGTAGACTTAGGGGATATATTTCAGAGAAGATGGCTCTGAGGAATTTCAATTGTCTCAGTACCGCCGAAGCAGTAGACTTAGGGGATTTAACAAAAAAAATAATAAAATTATGAAAAAGAATGGTCTCAGTACCGCCGAAGCAGTAGACTTAGGGGATACCAAAAGAGTATAAATTTACAGTTAATGAACGTCTCAGTACCGCCGAAGCAGTAGACTTAGGGGATGTATATATTGTATATATTGTATATATTAGTCTCAGTACCGCCGAAGCAGTAGACTTAGGGGATAAAATACTTGAACGTGCAGATGTGATAGAAGCATTGTCTCAGTACCGCCGAAGCAGTAGACTTAGGGGATAAATAATATGGTAACAAAATTTAACGGAAAAAAGTCTCAGTACCGCCGAAGCAGTAGACTTAGGGGATAATAAAAAAAAATAAAAAAATTATGGCAAAAGATCAAGTCTCAGTACCGCCGAAGCAGTAGACTTAGGGGATAACAAGAGTATCAACCAATTAGATAATACTAAATAATAAAAACTCTTAATAATCACCCTCGAACAATACAATCCCCTATTTTTTCGCAAAGGTACATATTTTTTTTTAGACAAACAAGCTTTTTTATAAAAAAACAAACTATTACATTTAATAATCAATAAGATAGCCTCATTGTTTTGTTCTAAAATAAATTACCGTTTTAGCTTCGAAAATAGTTTTGCGAAAAAACGACCAAACAACCAGCAATAAAACACTAATTATCAAACATATAATTAACAAAGCAAAATGTTTTTTCGCAAATGATTTTACGCTTAATAGAGTATTTTAGATTTACGAAAATATTTTCGCCCAGTATTTAACTCAAAAATAGGCTAACCTGGTAATACACAAAACATTAAACAAAAATGATTTTTTCGCAAATGTTTTTGCTATTTTACCATAATGACTTTGCTATTAGATTTTTTGGGAGGTTGATACTCTATTTTAGTATAACAATTAAGGCAAATGGTGTAATAAACAACTGAATCGCTACGAACATCTAACAATGGCATTATAGAGGATTTAATAGTTTTCAATTGTAATGGGGTTAGCATACACTCAAAGACACTAAAATTGACTCGAACGCCATAACGTTCTAAAATTTTAACCACTTTGCTACGACATTTATCATCAGAAACATCGTAGGCAATAACACAAAAGATTTTTCTTGATTCCATAATTACCACTTAGCTATATATGGTTTATAATTTTTATTTTCAGATATAAATTCGGCTATTTCTTTTGTTTGCAAATTGATTATATCAGATAATCGACACTCTTTACCACGGTAGAGTTCGTAACGATTTAGTCGTTCTAAAATATTTTGAACTAATAGATTTTTGGTTTTATCGGTGAGTAGATTGTTTTTGATTTCTAAAGATTCTTTTTTTTGAATTAGTGATATTACGACACGATCAACTGCTTGTGATCTAAAAAGTTCGATGACATCATAAACAAATGTAGATTTACCATCTTGAGGCACATGCACTACACTATCCATCGGATTTAGTTTTCGCCATAGAAGTGATTGCCATACACGTGCATAAATAATGGCATAGCCATAATTCAATAAACAATTAAACAAATCGGTTGCCCCTTTTCGCTCTCTAGATTCAAAACTGACATTATCATCAGATACTAAAATCTTTATATAATCCCAATATAGTGATGCTCCTGCGGCTTCTAATCCTATTAATTTAGCCCTATAATCGTCTGTGGTTGACGCGCTAATTTTATAGTTCTGTACTTGTTTTATTATGTTTGAAATTTTAGGGGCTAGTAAATCATATTTTTCACATAATACTCTGTCGGTTAGTTTGTGATATTTATGGAAATATTTTATCAGATTGTATTGATTTTTTAATTTTCCTAATATGATTTTTTGTGCTAAAATGGCACGTTTTTCTATCGATAATTCAGATTGTTTTTGCCAAAGGGAATAAGATAAATATGAATTATTTAGAATACTACCATAATGATGTCCGGAGGAAGAGAAGAAATCGATTGGAATTTTATTTCTCATACAATAATCGACTGCATTACTTGAAATGGAAACGCCTTTACATAAGATTGTTATATGACTAAGATTGGATGTTGGAGGCATCTGAGATTTAGCTTTACCAAATATTTTTAACGAAATACCTTTGTTGTTGACACCTATATTTGTACCAAATGTGTTTATAATTAATTCCGTTGCTTCGTTTTCTTTTTTACGATATTCTAATTTGCGAGTTCGCACTATTTTTTTATTTTTTTCATTATCGTGTTTTTGTTGCAAAGATGAACGAGTAGTTAAATAAAAAGCTATCAAGTCAGCTCTAATTTTTGATTTGTTCAATACATTTTCATCAGCAAAGAAATCAATGTCTTTTAAGGCTAATGATAATGTACTTTTATTGGGTATGTTTTGGATATTACTTGATATTAGGTGTTTCAAATGAGCAATTAGTTCTGCATCAAAATCTAATAATATATTTTGAGGGAGTAGGATACCATAATAATTATGAATACCTTGTAGGTGTTTTTGTCCACTATCAGAAAACTTAGAATCGGACCAAGTTAATTCTTTAATACGAGAAATTAGAATTTGATGTTTTTCGCTTGATATAGAGATAGAATTATCGGTTAATGTTATACCTAAAAATTCAAAACCATTTTTGATTTCAGATATATTTGGGGTGTTTAGTGTTAACTTTAAGCGTTGACTTAAGAATTGAGTTCCTTTATCTAATAATAATTTAGCTTTTTCGATATTCTCGCAACAGATAATAAAATCATCGGCATATCGAACATATTTGTCGGTATGAGACAAGACGAATTGGTCAAAAGAGTGAAGATAAAAATTTGCTAATATAGGAGATAAAACACTACCCTGCGCTACTCCTTTGGTGATTTCTGACCAATGGAGATGTTTATTAACACAACCCATTTGAACAGAGAGTTTTATCAATCTTAGTATTTCATCATCTGAAATTATTGATTTTAGACGATTAAATAATATTTCATGATTAATATTATCAAAATAATTATCAATATCGAGGCGTAATACAATAGGATATTTTTTATTAAAACAACAATGTTTAGCAAATTTAATTGCCTTTGTATGTCCTTTATTTGGTCGATATCCATAACTATTAGGGAGAAATAGGTTTTCGAATCGCGGTTCAATTATTAGTTTTATGGCTTGTTGGACTATTTTATCCCTAACACACAACAACCCTAATCGTCGGGATTCGTTATTCTTTTTAGGTATAGAAACACTCAAATATGGCTCAGGTGACCATGTTCGTTCTATCAGTTCTTTTTGAATAGTGATTAATAACTCACCTATTTCACTATCAAGATCTTTTACAGAGATACCATCGATACCCCCAGAAGAAGCTTTTTGTCGTATGATTTTCCAAGCACGCAATAATGTTTGTGTTTTACACAATTGTTGAAATAAACGTTCCATAATTATCATTTTTATAATAGAAAAAACATTAGCATAAGATAAAAATAGGAATTTTTATCAGAAACTTATGGTTGATTTCATAATAATTGACTAGTTTTTTAGGCATTTTTGTCTGTTTTGAAGGTTATTTGAGGGATATTTAACCACTCAAAAAAAATATAATCATCTGATTTACAGAATAATCACAAATAAAAAAGCAAAACAACTTTGTAAATTTATTTGGTTGCAAAGTTTGCAAAGTTGGATAATCGATTGATTTTCTTAGGGTTACAAGAATATAATTTTATAACTCCATAAACCTCAAAATCACAAATACTGCTAATAATCAAGACATTAATAGAACTTTGCAACTTTGCAATTGCAAAGTTGGGTTTTGTATCGCTCAATTTGTACTAGCTTTGTAGGTTTTGCAAATGATAGGTGTAAAAGTGGCTGTTTTCTTCGGCATAGGTTGCTTGCAGGTTGCTGTACACCAGAAAGAGAATGGATGAATAGAAAAGGAGATTTTTGGGAAAAGAATCAATCATATCTTTAATTGAACAGAAATAATGAAAAAAAGAGGCGTATAGGTCAAAAAAGACGATGTATCATAACACCCAAATTGCTGCGTTGTTCTCAACATTAAGCTTCAGTCATATACTTTAGTACACTCCTTTCAACTTAAATTTCAACGTCTTGCACTTTAGTCGTTCTGATACATCTAAAAGAGGCTGGGCCAAAATTTACATTTTGACACAGCCTCTTTATTTATTTTTATTGTTTATTAGACTGACTATTCTCTACTTTTTTGAAGTGTCCATATCCGACATTGGTTTTGGCGCCCACGCCGAGGTCTAATAGGATTTGTTCGAATAATTTTTTTATATCTCCTTGTGTAAAAGCTTTATTATTTATTTCTATTTTTTCCGGTATTTTAAATTGAAATTGAAATACTACATCTGGCAACACTTTCAGAAATTGTATCGGAACAGGTTCTTTTAATGCTTCTTTATGAGGTGTTATATAATCATTGCCTAAAATACGTTTATTTTCATTCGGTTGAGATATGAAAGCATCGAAATAGATAAGCTTATTATTGCCTTGACCATTAAATAATTTTTCTTCTAATTCGCAATAATCACTATAATTAAGTTCTTTTGATAAAAAACCATTTAAATAGTTTACTCGAGAATCGCCATCTTTGGTTGGGAAGACGCTACGTAAAACGCCTTTGATGGAAGAACCTGGGATATATGGCAAACCTGATGTGTAGTCGAAAGCAAAACCTAGCTTAATATCGCCTTCATCGCTAAGGCCATGACTCAAGCCTGAACCTATTAAAAGACCTGGATAGGTGGTCTTCAAGAAGAAATCAGAATTACCTAACTTAATATTTTTTAGGTTGTTTTTGTCTGAAGCTTTTATTTCTACGTTACAAATAGCTGAAATTCGATTTTTGAAATAATCGGTTTTTGTGCCATTGTTAAATTGACAGTTTTTGCTTTCGTGACGATATAAATCGCGATAAAAAAGATAACCAATGTTTGCATTTTCAGTAGAAGCTACATAAGAGGCATCAACTGTTGCTATCGGAGTATTTGAGTTAAGTCGTGTTGCTATCGTCTTCTTTAATTTTATGCCTTCTTTCTCTTTATAAAAACGTAAAGCCAACTTAAGAGCAACAAGAGACTTTTGAATATCACGAAGGAGTTCTTCTTGATATTGAGTATCTCGACCAATTATATAACTTGAAAGAAAATAAAATTCTTTTGTTTCTTTAGCAATGCATTTGTGCTTTAATAACACAGATTCGATCGCATGAATAACATACACTCTATTATTATCGGCATCAGATGATTTTATATGAACAATTTTTTCGTTTCGCTTTTTTTCATCTCTTTCTTTTTTTAAGTCAGCCCAATCGACAATATCTCTTTCATAAACGAGCAAAGCAGGAATCAACCCCATTTGTGCAATAGCAACAGATAAAGAAGATACATATCCATTAAACTCATCGGGGCAGCAACCATTTTTATCGACTACGCCTAATTCGCATAGCGCATTCTGAGCTGATTTAATCCAATCAATATCTATTTTCATAACTATTATATTTAATGAAACATATTATTTAACCTGATTAATTTGACAAAAGCCATACCCTACCGATGCGTTTGCTCCGATTTGGAGTAATTGGCTAGATAATGCTGTTGTAAACTCAGATAAATCACTATTGTCGTCGGCAAGAATAATGAAATACATTTGAGTAAAACGAGGAAGAACTTGTTCGTACCAGAGATTTTTATGTTCACGTTCCAAACAATTTCGAGCTATAATAGGAAGATGATTGTTGTCGCAAATTTTTTTAAAGTCATCGTCGTGGAATAGAACGAGGTTTTGCGCACCTATGCCTATTATTTTACCCAAATCGTTGAGCCCTTTGGTGTGAGCTGTTTTTTTGTCTAAGTCTTCTATATAAACGCCTTTATATTTGTCACAAGAAACGAAAGGTTGGGATTGTTGTGCAGAATTCAAAATAGTATCAATCTTAGCTTCATCAAAAGTTATTGGCAAATCGAGCAATTTGCATTTTTGAATATAATCGCGCACCAACATTGGACAAGTAGCCATAAGATAAGGTACTCTATTTGTGCGAACAGGCATAGCGAGAAGATGAGCATCTAAAAAGCGGAGAGCACCAACATTGGGGTTGTTTTGTTCGTTTGGCTTAGAACCAAATAATACTTTTATTTTATCTTCAGATAAATTTTCATTAAAATACTCACGCAAAGCACCTTTTAAACTTGATGCATTAATGGCTGGGAAGCCTGTAGCCGCGTCGCGTTGAATGAGATTGTCGACCACGCCAAAGTTTTCTTCGCCACTACAAACTTGAAGATTAGTAATTGCTTCGATATGATATAAATATGCTTTCATATTATTATTTTTTTTAAGATTAAACAAATAGATTTAGACCAACTTTATTTAAATTAGATTCCTTTGATTTTATTTTATTTAATTGTTCTTCATCGGCAAAAATAACACTACCGCGACTTTGAAGATGAAAGAGTTGGGATTTATCAGGCTTACACCAATTGTGACCGTTATTTCCTGCTCGAGTCATATATTTTAATGGAGTGTTCATTCCCCAAATAAATTGACAAGCATTGCGTTCGTCATTAGTCAAATAGGCATCGCCTAATGCTAATAGACGACCGCCGCGATGCAAATTATTAAAGACTTGGCACCAATCAAATGTATCGTCTATTTTTTCAATAGTCATCTCGAACATCGAACGATTACCTCCAAAAGGAACAATAACAGAGGATTCTTTGCCAAAGTTAGAGTCATCAACGTCGGCTGTGAAAACAAATTGATAATTATCTTTGAAATCAATCAACGTCTGTTTGAAAAAAGCTTTTTCTTTATTGTCATTGGCATTGTTTTTTGTAATACCAACTTGCTCAATAAATTGGAAAATATCGTCAGAATCTACTACCTTTTTATCATTGTTTCCCACCCAGTATTTATAGGTCTCAAAAGTTTTCCAACTAAATTTATCAATTATAGGTGTAGATTTAGGAGTATCTTGTGAATAACAACAACGATTTTTGCTATTAAAAGAGACATTATGATTAAAATCCATTGGCATTGGGGTGTAATAATGATTGCCATCGGTAATAAAAATAGGCGAAATAGATTTAATTGCCCCATAAGCCTCGGCTGGAGATTCGAGATTAAAACCATTTTTTCCGATTAACTCATCAACTTTACTTTTTTTATCACTACTATAAGATAGTAGTCCGTTACAACGTAAAACTTCATAACGCACCAAACCCAATAAAGCAGATGGTTGAGGTAAAACATTGGATTTGACCAAATAATTTTGATTAGACCCATCGCCAAATGTAACTTCGCCACCAAAGAAGTATGGCGTAAGTGGCTTAAGTTTTATAATATATTTTCCCATACTAACATTAATTTTTTGAAATTATTAATTCAACATAACGAAGCATAGCATACAATTGATTAATCGCCATACTTTTTTTGTCACCAACTGATTGGGACAACGACCATAATAGAGAAATCAGAGTTTTGATAATCTCTTTGTAATTATTATGAGCACTATCATCGAAAGTTGAATCGAAATAGTTGGTCAACAATTGAGATTTATCATAAGACAATAAATGGCATATAACATCAGTATGATTACAAAGAAAATGACTAAAAGAGTGTAAGAAGAGGTCATTCTCTTGAGAGGTTGTATAGAATTTATTTTTTAGTTCAACAAACTTAGATAATAAAGAGGATTTGTTTTTATCAACAAACGAAACTATAGACTGACCGCTATGCTTTCGCATAATAAATTCAATACGATTACGACCTTGTTTTTTGGCAGTAGACAATAAATTCTCGGCAGCAGCAAGCGCTTCGCCCATTGGGTGTTTATGATAAGAGATATAAACACCATACGACATAGACGGAAGCGGAAGATTGTTATTGTTGAGTTTTTGCCTTATATCGTCAGTCAATATTTTTTCAGCAAAAAGTTTATCAATCTCATCTATCAAATCAAAAACAGAATCGACTTGCGAAAGGAACAAAAGGTCGTCGCCACCAGCATAGATTACTCGACCATTTTTTGTCTTTACCGTATTGCCTACTTCCTGATTAAACGCTAAAAGTTTATTACTCATATCTACACCTAAAGCACCTATGGCTTTACCGACATTGTCGCCATCGGCACAAACATATGCAACATATTTGTACTTAGCTGGAAGAGATGCAACTATTGAATCTGTGAATAATTCGTTTTGCTTTTTACCAGAACCTTGCGCTGAAAATTCGATTAAAGTTTCGAAAAGACGTCCTTTAGTAAACACATCTTTAAAATTATCACCAAAAGCATCCTTCAATAGTAATTCGCTTTTATTAATTTTATCAAAATAAAGTTCTAAATAATTTTCATTTTGAGACTCTTTCGCCATAAAACAATCCATACACTCCATTGCATCTAATTGATGTTGCACTTGATCGACTACACTTATAGTTTGATTAATATCATTTAATTCGCAAATGTAGATTTTGATGGTGTTTTGCAAATATGTATTTATTATATTTTCATCTATATTCAAGACTTTTGATATATCAGCAGATAGAGAGTCGAATAGAGAGTTGCGTGATTTAATTAAATCTTTAAAGTCATTTTCTTCAGCCTCAAAGATATATTGATCGGGAAAGCGACCAATGCCATCTCGAGTGCTCCACATTATGTCAGACAAATGAGGTTTCAGAAAATTGTGTTTATTCTTCTCATTGAAAAATGGGGAAACTAAAGTTTTGCCAATATATGACATAAGATAACTTGCTGCCCAAAATGATTTAAGACTTTTAGTATAAGTCATTATACGATCGATAGGCCCAATTGTTATAGCTATATATTTTTTATTTTGTTGTGTTTTCATTTTTTTTCAACTTTTTAAAAATATAATTTAAATCTATATTATAAGGGTTTTTAGCAAATGAATATTTTGCCGTTATTATAAAATCAAAATAATCGTTTAAATTGAAAATTTGATTTTCATTATAAATTTTCAAAAATAGTATATTTTCTTTGTTGGCAGAACTTTTAATTTTAAAGTCTACTCCTTTCAATTTTTTAAGTTCTTCATCATTCAAATAGATATAAATCTTCCACAAATTTTCTTTTTTATTAAAAATAGGACGATATAATATAGGAGATTTAAATCTATCTACATTCTTAGCAGAGATAGATATATTTGTTTTGTTTTTTTTCCATTCTTGCGATGTTGCCAAACCTAAAACGTCTCTAAATAAATATTCACGATCAGTAATTTTGACCTCTTTCTGTCCTAACAAATGATTTTTAATAGAGGATTTATCCCAAGTGCAATTCTCTTCTTCTGAATAAGATTGCATAAATGATTTATATTTAATTTTATTATGAGGTTCATCTATTCCACTTCGAATCATCTTATGAAAATAGTTGATATATTGAAATAGTGACTCAAAATTATTTTTCCCTATTTTATTTGGTAGCTCAAAAACATATTTTGCACCTGATAAATCAAGAGGTTTAAGAGGTTTGTCTTTGAGAGAAAAGAAACCAAAACCTTTGTCTTGGCGAGTGCCGAAACTATGAGAGGCAAAAAAAGCAGGCAGATGTTCTTCAATAAAATTAAGTAAGTCTGTGTTAAAAGAAAAAAGATGCATTGTTACACCATTGGGATAATAGACTAATTGTTTTTTATTGCCATCAGTAGCTCCCATATTAGCAAAGAACAAAGGATATAAATTAGAATACACTTGCTCTCCTTTTTTATTTAATTTGGGATTTCCAAATTTATCCTTCAAAGGTTTTTCTATGGGTATTTCTTTAGGACATCCAATCGGTTCAAACCATAGTTTATAATCCAAAGCATTATTTTTTGATTTATCCAAATAGTAGCTGTCTTGAAAATCAACTAATTTTATCAAAAACTTATCTAACTTTGGTTTAACCTCCGTAGCACGTAAACAACAGCCAGATTGATTGGGCTGAAAATGCCACATTGGTGTGTCTTGTTTTAACAGAATTTCGCGTTTTAGATTATTTTCCATAATATTTAGATTTAATTATTTGGTTTTAATTGAAAAATTGCCTAATCCAAAATTGATATCGTTGCCTACACATAATGGTGCAAAATGATCTAACAAATGGATATAGAGAGTAGGGACATCATCGAATGATAATGCGCCGGAATATCCACTCATAACATAAACATTGTGTTCACCAACACGTGGTGTGCTGTGTAATTTTGTGTAAGTAATATCGGCTTTTAAAAGAAAAGGATTGAATGCATCGGCAATATAAGATTCGACCATGTGGTCTACTTCATCTTGAGTTCTATAAACATCGGGCTCGACATATAACATTGCTAATGAAAGCAATCGATAGATGAATGAACGCATAAACTGATAGAAAGAGGGAAAACTATTGAGCTTGTTTTGATAGCCTCCATTACCAATTTTAGATGGATTGACTAATGAAATAGGGGTATTGAACGTTAATGATAGTTCGGTCGTTTTATGAAATCTGGATTCAGATGGATTGAAACTGTTGAAATCCGTCACATTGCAATCGACTAATATGAGTTGCACACGAGGATTGCCAATGCCATCATTGAACATTCGCTCTAAAGCGAGAAGAAATAGCGGATAATCATTGATACAATTACCGACTAAAATTAGACTGAATCGATAGATATGCTCTTTACGTAGAAACATTTTGCCATTGGAGTAAGGCAAATGGCTACAATCAAAGAGAAAGCCCTTAGGAAAACCACCTTTGAATTGATTATAATAAGGATGAGACTCTGGAATAGGCAAAGTATCTAATTTTTGACGCAAAGAGATTCCGTCGGCACAAAGGATGCTTTCGGCCGCATATAAAAATCGATTGCGCAAAACAGCGCCTGGCCATGCCGATATCTCGATATTCTTTTCGACAAAAAATCGTATATCAACTTTACGATAAGTCAGTTTATGTAAAATTGTATATAAATCCATAGTTCAAAAATTATTTGGTTGGATTATCTTCAACTTTCCTCTCTGGTTCTTCTTTCTCGTCTTTGTCTTCGAAAACTTTAACAAACTCCTGATAGTCATTATGTAACTCAGAAAAAGATTTATCGCCGTCTTTTTTCATTTTGAGATTATAGAAAAGTTCGAGGCGATTGAGTTGAATATCGTTTTGTTTTAATAAAAAATCTTTCTCATTGATGACTTTTTTTAAATCGTTATTTTCTTTTGTAACAGCATTAACATCAATCTTATGAGATTTATGGATAACGGAAAGCATCCAAAATAATATTGCACATAAGAAAATAGAAATAGAAACACGAAGTGTGCACCCACAAAAATAATCGTTTTTGCCTAAACAAGCAAGAATAATTAGACCCACAAAGGTAATAAAAAGAAGCGAATAATAAAATTTCTTAATCATAATTTTTTTCTCCTATTAAAAATTATAAATATAGCAATTATAACACCTATTAATGTTGTTAAGAGTTTAATATTAAAACTGTCACTTACAACATCCTCCCATGGGTTTGTTCCCCACACACCAATAATGAAAGATGCTGGAAGGAATAATGTAGCAATATTGTTTAAAAAAGCGGCTTTGTCATTACGACTTTGGTCTTCTTTGAGAGATACATATTGATGTAGCTCTTCGATATCACTATCTAATTTGGTGATATGTTCAGATATTTTGATAATGTCGTGGAACATATTGTATAACTCAATACCTTGATCTTGAGCTGTAACATCACGGAAATAGACCTGATTTACAAAACGAATATACTCTTTATACAAAGAACTTACTTTAGAAGAAATAAAATCTACATCTTGATTTGTTAAATTACTTACTTTGGTAACTTCGGCAGAAAATCTCAACATAGAAGCCCGTTGAACCAGAACAAGTTCTATCATACGAGCATAAATGGTGTTGAAATAATTTAACAAAAAATCAGGAACCCCAGTATTAGTTAAATAGACAAAAGAGTATTTACTAACACCATATAAAGAATTCCACTTCTGCCAACGAAGATAAGTGTGTTTCTTCAACAATTCTTCTTTCATTGTAGAATTTTGACATGTTTCGGAATCAGAATCAACAAACAAATATTTATACCAAAAAGAAGAAAATGAATTATTTGAATCGTAATAAGCTTTATCGTTGGAATAAAATTGATTGGCTAAATCATCGTTTTTATACCACGATGCCACATACATACGGTCGTCAATGATAGGAGATATGATGATATCACTCGACAATTCAGTTATCAAAGAATTGATAAACGATGATTGTTTCCAAAAATCCTTTGGTGTATATTGCTTAAAATCTTCGTAATAAATATCTGAAAATAGGCCTTTGATTGAAATATACTCTGCGATTTCACTTCTATAATCAATATCATTCCAAAATGGGGGCATAATACGTCGCCCATATTGATTGATAGACAAGATATCTTGAGGAGTGCTTTGGTCTATATCTTCGTTTCGCAAATAAAACGACAAAAAACCGACACCTGTCCCATATAAATTAATATTCATAGACTCGATAGTCAAAGAATATGGTTTATCACGCTTCTTTACCTTGATTAAATACCTAACATTAGACGACAATTTGGGTTCTTTGCGCTCGAAATGACGAATTAAATTTGTAGTATTATCTTTTTCGTCATACAAAACAGTATGCACGAAAGGATAATAATAGTTTTTCTCATTAAACAAATCAAATTCCTCTCCGTGAGAGACCTCTTGTACATGCTCCCAAAAAGATGAAGAATATTGAATATTGTCAAGTGATACTTGATCGGAAAATAAATTATATTCTTTGCCTTTAACATCCCATCTAAATGGGAAATAGAAAATATGATAACTATATGGAGATTTTTTGGTTTTTTGTTTAATTCCATACTTATCTATTATATAATGGACAAATTTGAGTATTTCTTCTTTAGAAAAAGCTCCATCTTTCGAACCTACATAACCAAAATTACCACCATGATAAATCTTATCAATTTGCTTATCAGAAGTATATTTTTCGACTAACTCTTTAACACCATCACCATAGAAACACCATTTTTCATCGTTATAAACAAGTAAACGACCATAAGGATATAATCTGTCGGTAATAGGGGAAAAATGAGATAATGCAGTTTTAACCACAAAACCATCAGCTAAAGCACCAGCTAAAGCAATTTCTTGTTCTGCAATAATTTCATCTTCAATCGTAACACCTTGAGCAAAACGATCGGCTTGACGAATTTCTTGGATTTCTTCGTCAGTTGCACCAATTTCTTTCATTGCAGAGATATAACCTCTATCATTAGCAGCAACTAATTGTAAATGACGAGATGATGGTATTTGCAATATATCTAAAACTTGTTCTAACGAAGATGATTTAACTGAATAATCGTTGTGGTGATCGATACGAACATAGTTTGATGGTTTTATTACATCTTCATTCTCAGAAAGTTCGATACCATATATTTTTGTTTTATTAGCATTATTATCTAATACATCTTGATAAGCAGAAAGTTTAGCCGTATTCCATTGTAATTTTCTATCAACAAATGGAACATTATGAAGTTTTAATAACTCTGCAATAGTTTGCATCTCGAGGTCGGAACCTCCTAAAAGAAATAAAATATCAGAATACATACTTTACATTATTTAATTAAATATATTATCCTCACCATTCGTACGCACCTAAATCGGGGTTGCCGTCGGTGTTGCGAGGGGTGGCGTCGAGGTCGAGGGGATAGAGGTTTGAGACTTGGGGTGAGCCTAAATTGCGTGCGTGAGAGAGGGAGTCGAGACAGAAATTGAAATAGCCTGTTTCGGCGATGTTGTCAATTTTGGTGTTGACAAAGACTGTGTCGGAGGCATTGCGCACGTTGCGAGATTTAGCCCAATAGCAGTTTACGAAATTATTGGTTTCTAGTTGTTTGCCTTTGATAAGTGTATGCGAAAGGAGCACATTGTAGTCGGCAAGAGAGGTGGTGTCGTGACCAAGTTCGAGTTCCTCACTATTACTGCCAAATATGATACTGTTTTCGATAACTGCACTTGAAATTGGGAAATAGAGGGATGAACCATTTTGCACTACATAGTTGAGAATTCGGACAGAGGCATTCTTGCGCGAAGCGTAGCGATAGTAGTTGGCAATAGTGGTGTGCGCCATACGCAATGAGCCACCTAACTGAACTATACAAGACTCGCCACAATTGCTTATTTCGGAGTTTTCGATTACGAGATTGCCTTGCTGAGCATATACGCCATAAGCACCAGAATTGTGAACCACGGAGTTGCGAAGTTCGAGAGTGGGTTCGCTGCGATTGGCACCTATGAGAAGTATGCCAGCACTTGCACCACGAATATGGGTATTCTCGATAATATGCTGAGACTGTGCATTTTGAAGATAAATAGCACCCCATTGGTTTGGCATTTGGTCGTAGGGAGTTTGATCGACATCGTTGATGCAATCGAAACGGTCGCCACGAATGATGATAGGATGCTCGAATGTGCCTCGACACTCTAAAGTGCCATCGACAATGATGTTTGCGCCTGCATGCATATAGAGCTTAGCTCCTTCGGTGATGGTGAGTTTGGCTCCTTCGGCAACATAGATATGGTTGAATATGAGATTAGGGCGGAGAGAGTCGATTGTGGCGTTTGTGGTATAGATTTGATTGCGCAAAATGCGTGCATCGCTGCTGACAGCCATGAGTTTTACGTCCTTTATGCGACTGTTGCACTCAAAAATGAGCGAATCGAATATGACAAGATATGGTTGATGGTCGGTAGTTGGAGGAGTCATTTCGACGAAAACAAAGAGAGAATCGCGACCCTTGATGACAATATCGTTGAGCGCCTCGCCTTTGCCAGCGATGCGACCATCGACATTAAAACGAAAATAAGAGGAAGAACCTCCAGCCATGCGTATAGACGAGATGTTGAGAGCATTTTTGTTCTCGTTGTATATCATAAAGCGACCTGTGGCAGATTGTTGTTCGGCAAAGAGAGTGTCGAGCAAAAGAGTGTCGCACGAGAAAGTAAGTTGGAGACGCTCGTCGGCACTGATGTTCTCTTCGACACAACTAGGAAGAAGGAGGATGATAGCGAAAAAAAGAGAAAATAGATATTTCATAGTTGGGGATTAGGAATGG
>JAEIGA010006096.1_pt1 | contig 18354 bp, 14 predicted proteins | sample 9270691 | NCBI WGS metagenome assembly JAEIGA01 (sample SAMN17057246, study PRJNA624740) | gut metagenome | biome: biome; isolation source: fecal sample | host: Bos grunniens | place: China: Xizang | collected 2019
CACAGCGCTTGGTTTCAGCGGTAAGATAGGCCTTGGCCTTGGTTTCCGCTTCGTGATCGGCACAGCTTACCATAACGATGTAGGGATTGCTGTAGGATTTCTTGTTAACGAAGACGAGCAGAATTACGCCAATAATTGTTTCAAACATTTTTAATTGTCCTCCAATTTCTGTGATTTCAAACCAGATATAGATATTTTATCACAAAACGCGCGGGATTGCAATAGGTTTTCGAAAATTTGTGCAATTTTTATTTTGAAAGCTGTAAATACGGGAATTATTTGGCTAAAGCTTGACATATTAGAGCCGTTATGGTATACTAAATACGTATATTAAGTACTAAACGGAGGAAAAACCAATGAAAAAATCAAATAGAATTTTATCGCTCGTTATCGCGGCTCTTATGGCATCCTCGCTTCTCGCATCCTGCGACAGACTGCCTACAGTGGGCGGCGATACCACCGATACCACAGATACAGGCGCGGTTACCGACACCGATACGGATGCGGTAACGGGTGAAGATACCGAAATTTCGGATTCAGGGGATACAGCCACCGATACAGAGGCTCTTCCGGAGGTTGAATCCACTCCCCTTGCGATAGCCGACGAGGCCCTTGAAGCTGCACTCCGCGAGATAGCGGATAAGCCTTCCGGCGAGCTGCTTCTTTCTGACTTTGCCGCCATAGATACACTGAAGCTCGCCGGCAAGGGTATTACCGACATCACTCCCTTAGCGGATTTTCACTGGGTGAAGTCTGTGGACCTTTCCTATAACAGCGGTATCAAAGACTATGCGCCTCTTGCAAAAATGGAATCCCTCACCTCCGTTCGCGCCGCTGACTGCGGTATTACCGATGTAACTCCCTTTGCGGCAATTGACGGTCTTCTCTCACTTGACCTGTCCGCAAACCCCATCGAAAACTTCGCACCTCTTGCGGTGCTTGTGGACCTTGAATCCCTCGATCTCAGCGAGACTGAAATCGGCGATCTCTCCGTACTTACAGGTCTTACGGAGCTTCTTACTCTGAATCTTTACAACAACAATATTTTTGATATCACCGCCCTTTCCGGAATGACATGGCTTGTTGATCTTAACCTTTTCGCAAACAACATAAGCGACGTTACACCTCTCTCCGAAATGAACTTCATGGAGCGTCTCAATCTCGGTGGAAACAAGGTCACTGACATCTCCTCACTTAAGAAGCTCAACAACATGACTCTTCTCGACCTTTCCTACAACCCCATATCCGATATCTCCACAGTGTCGGTAATGACCGAGCTTAACACCCTTATTCTCAATGACACCACCGTTACCGATCTTACCCCCATCAAGAACAGAAATACCATAACAGAGCTTAATATCAACAATACCGGTATCAGCGATATCTCTCCTCTTGCAGGTCTTAGCGAGCTTAAAATCCTTTTGGCGTGCCTTAACAATATTGAGGACATCACGCCTCTGTGGGAGCTTTGCGAGCTGTCTGTGCTTGATCTTTCCGGAAACAACATCTCTGATATACTCCCCCTTGAAAAGCTGGCAAAGCTTCGTGAGCTTGACATCTCCTACAACAACATAACAAAGCTCACCGACCTTGAATATGTGACCGCACTTACCACTCTTGATGTTGGCAACAACAGTATCTCCGACATCACCGTTCTTGAAAATCTCACAGCACTTACCACATTCAAGGCTTCCCACAACAAGATTTTCGACATAGATGCTCTCGGCGGACTCACAGAGCTTGCAGTCATTGATATTACAAACAATGCAGTAAGCGACATATCCGCTCTCGCGAAACTTGAAAACCTCACCGTTCTTCGTGCAATGAACAACCACATCACCGATTGGTCGCCCGTTGCAGATGTCCCCACCGTTCTTGGAAACGACTGATTTTAAGTCTGTGTAAAACTTCATCCCCCACATTCCGATGAATGTGGGGGATTTTCACTCCGTGGGGCAATTACCTTTTCACCGTGCACATAAGCTTACCTTCTGCCGCGTCAAGCACAAGGGTATCGCCTGCATTAAGCTCGCCGCGGAGAATCTCTTTAGCGATAAGCGTCTCCGCCGCTCCCTGAAGATATCGCTTAAGCGGACGTGCGCCGTATACGGGATCATATCCGGCATCAATTATAAGTGCCTTTGCGCTGTCTGTAACTTCAAGTGAAAGCTGACGCTCAGCAAGACGTTTCCCAAGAGAAGATATAAGATTATCAATAATTCCCGTAAGATTTGCCTTGGTGAGAGGCTTAAACATAATGATCTCATCAAGTCGGTTGAGAAATTCGGGACGGAAGGATGCACGAAGCTCTGCCATTACACGCTCACGCGCCTGCGAGTTTATCTCACCGTCGTCACCGATTCCGTCAAGCAGATGCATACTTCCAAGGTTTGACGTGAGTATTATTACGGTATTCTTAAAATCTACCGTCCGTCCCTGGCTGTCGGTAACTCTGCCGTCGTCAAGTATCTGGAGAAGAATATTGAATACATCGGGGTGCGCCTTTTCTACCTCATCAAACAATACCACCGAATATGGACGTCTGCGCACCGCCTCCGTAAGCTGACCGCCCTCGTCATAGCCAACATAGCCGGGAGGCGCTCCGATAAGACGCGATACGCTGAATTTCTCCATATATTCCGTCATATCTATGCGAACAAGGTTGTGCTCATCGTCAAACAGGCACTCCGCAAGGGATTTTGCAAGCTCTGTCTTTCCAACACCCGTAGGGCCAAGGAAAAGGAAGCTTCCGATAGGACGGTTAGGGTCTGATATACCGGCGCGGCTTCGCTGTATTGCCTCGGCAACCAGCCTTACCGCCTCATCCTGACCGATCACACGCTTGTGTATGACCTCATCAAGATGCAGGAGCTTCTCACGCTCACCCTCCACAAGCTTTGATACAGGAATACCCGTCCATTTTGCCACAATTTCCGCAATCTGCTCGTCTGTTACCGTGTCATGCACAAGATTGTCACCGTTTTTGGACTCGTTTCTGTCCTCTGCCTCCGAAAGCTTCTTTTGAAGCTCTGGAATGTCGGAATATTTAAGCTTCGCCGCCTTTTCGTATTCTCCCCGAAGCTCTGCCTGCTCCATTTCGCCCGAAAGCACCTCAAGCTTCTCTTTAAGCTCCTTCACCTCGTTAGCACCACTCTTTTCCGCGTCCCAACGGGATTTAAGCTCGTTGAATCTGTCCTTTTCTTCGGCAAGCTCAGAGGAAAGCTTTGCAAGCCTGTCCAGACTTAGCTGATCATCCTCTTTTTTAAGTGCCATCTCCTCAATTTCAAGCTGCATGATGCGGCGGCGGATATCGTCCATCTCGCTTGGCATGGAATCCATCTCCGTGCGTATCATTGCGCAGGCTTCGTCCACAAGGTCTATTGCCTTATCGGGAAGAAAACGGTCGGTAATATATCGGTGAGACAGTGTGGATGCCGCAACGATCGCATTGTCGTGAATACGTACACCGTGGAATATCTCATACCTCTCCTTAAGTCCGCGAAGAATGGATATGGTGTCCTCTACCGTCGGCTCATCCACAAGCACCGGCTGAAAGCGTCGTTCAAGTGCCGCGTCCTTTTCGATATACTTTCTGTATTCGTCAAGAGTGGTGGCACCGATACAGTGTAGCTCTCCCCTTGCCAGCATGGGTTTTAAAAGATTTCCTGCATCCATAGAGCCTTCGCCCTTGCCGGCACCTACAATGGTATGAAGCTCGTCAATAAACAGGATTATTCTGCCCTCCGAGTTTTTCACCTCATTGAGCACAGCCTTAAGACGCTCCTCAAATTCACCGCGGTACTTCGCACCGGCAATAAGTGCTCCCATATCGAGAGAAAATATAGTCTTGTCCCTAAGGCCGTCCGGCACGTCACCGCGCACAATACGCTGGGCAAGCCCCTCTGCAATGGCGGTCTTACCAACTCCCGGCTCACCTATAAGCACGGGATTATTCTTCGTTTTTCTTGAAAGAATACGAATCACGCTTCGAATTTCCATGTCGCGTCCGATAACAGGGTCAAGCTTTTGATCTCTTGCGCGCTCCACAAGGTCCGTGCCGTATTTTTTCAGAACATCGTAGGTATCCTCCGGATTATCGCTTGTGATACGCGCAGATTTCACCCCTGCAAGCTCTTTTTCGAATCTGTCCCTTGTAATACCGTGGTCCAAGAGAAGATTTTTTATATTTTTTCCGCCCTCGGAAAAAATTCCAAGCATAATATGCTCAACGGAAATATATTCGTCCCTCTGCTCCTTTGCCGCCTTTTCGGCATATTGCAGAACATTTGAGGTCTCCCGTGAGGGATACAGCTCACCTCCGGAAACCTTTGGAAGCTTTGAAATGAGCGTGTCAAGCTCCGAGAGAATACCGTCGCAGTCAGTGCCCATTTTCGTGAGCAGTGAGCGGATAAGTCCACCCTCCTGATAAATAAGGGCATACAGTATATGCTCCGGCGTTATCGCCTGATTCCCTGCTTCCTTTGCCATGCTTGACGCAGTATTTATGGTGTCAATAGACTTTTGTGTGAATTTTTGTGCCATCAATTCTCTTCCTCCTTAAACGGTTATACTGCCGCGCGCTACGTTTTCGGCGTATATAAGTGCCACGCCCTCGGCGTTAATATTCCCGCTGATGTACCGCTTCATAAGCACATCAAACAGCTTCACATACTCGGATATGCCCTCCGCGGCGGCTCTTGATGAAATGTTATCGGCAGGAGCTATGGTTCTTACAAATTTTCCGTCGTAAAGCGAATACTCCCGTGCCCCTGAAACGGGAGCGAGATATGCATCCTCAATATTTTTCCAAAGTCTGAAAAATCCCGTCATTGCTTCGATAAGCGCCGCCGACTGCGTGCGGAATATGACAGAAAGCGTGCCTGCCGCATTCTTTTGCGGCACTGTGTAAAGCTCCACCTCATATCGTACCGTAGGACGGTATTTATATTCAAGGCAGGATTTAAATGACATAGTTGGCGTATTGGGTTCAAAAAACGGAACAAGCTCACGGTATGGCGAAATAAGCTCACCAAGCGCGGTAAAAATATCATTTATCTGCTGTTCCGGCGTGGTCAGCGAAACGTGCTCCGCAAGAATGCGGTTAACAAGATTTGAACGGTTTGTACCCATTCTGTGTGCAAGGATGTCTATTTCGCGAACAACATCATCGGACAGCATCAGACTGTACAGCGTTTTTTTCATATTCATCTGCCTTTCTCGTTATGATTACATTTATATTGTATCACGCAAAATATAAATTGTCAATATATTTATATAAATTTTATTACGAGTTTTGAACAGTTTAGAACTCAGCCTTGATTTATACCCCAAAATTTCACCATAAAATCGTTCAGGCTATTAGTTTGTTTTATAGTTTACGAAAAAATCCACATTATTTCAAAAAAAATCCAAACCGACACTGTTTATTCATAATTAGGGTGTATAATATACGGTGAATGATTATTTATTTCTACAATATGGAGGCAAAATCAATGGATAAAAAACTCACAAAACTTAACAGCTTCGCAGGCATTGAGGGTCCTGTGGTTACCATCGTAATGGACGGTATCGGTGTAGCACCCGCAAACGCGGCAAACGCGGTAAATGCGGCGTACACACCCACACTCGATATGCTTGCGGCAAAATATCCCCATGTTAACCTGAAAGCTCACGGCACCGCCGTAGGACTTCCCTCAGACGACGATATGGGTAACTCCGAGGTAGGTCACAACGCACTTGGCGCAGGTCAGGTATTCGCACAGGGCGCAAAGCTTGTATCTCAGTCTATCGAATCCGGAAAAATGTTCGCTTCCGCCACATGGCAGGAGCTTATCGGAAACGTTAAGGCAAATGCATCAACCCTTCACTTCCTCGGTCTGTTCTCCGACGGTAACGTTCACTCCCACATTGACCACCTGAAGGCAATGTTGGTGCAGGCGAAGAAGGAAGGCGTTAACAAGGTACGCATTCACATTCTTATTGACGGCCGTGACGTTGGCGAGACATCCGCACTTGAATATATTGATCCCTTTGAGGCATTCATTGCGGAGCTTCGTGATGCATCCTACGACATCAAGATCGCATCCGGCGGCGGACGTATGCAGATAACAATGGACCGCTATGAGGCAAACTGGGCAATGGTAGAGCTTGGCTGGAAGACTCATGTTCTTGGCGAGGGCAGACAGTTTGCCACAGCCGCTGAAGCCGTAAAGACCTACCGCGAGGAATTAAAGGTCATCGACCAGGACCTTCCTCCTTTCGTTATCGCCGAGGGCGGCAAGCCCGTTGGTACTGTAAACGACGGCGACAGCGTTATCTTTTATAACTTCCGCGGAGACCGTTCTATCGAAATTTCAAAGGCGTTTGACGATGAAAACCTCGGCAAGTTCGACCGCGTAAGATACCCCAAGGTAGTATACGCAGGTATGCTTGAATATGACGGAGACCTCCACATCCCGAAGAAATATCTGGTATCTCCTCCCGAAATCACCGAGACCATGGGCGAATATCTTGCAGGCACAGGCGTTTCTCAGCTTGCTATCTCCGAAACTCAGAAATACGGTCACGTAACCTACTTCTGGAACGGAAACAAATCCGGAAAGTTCAGCGAGGAGCTTGAAACCTATATTGAGATTCCCTCTGACGTTGTTCCCTTTGAGCAGAGACCCTGGATGAAGTGCGCAGAGATCACCGACAAGCTTATCGAATGCCTTGAATCCGGAAAATACAAGTATCTTCGCGTAAACTTCCCTAACGGCGACATGGTTGGTCACACCGGCTCATTCCTTGCAACACAGATATCCGTTGAGGCACTTGACCTCCAGCTTGCACGCATTCTTGCAGTTGTAGATAAGCTCCGCGGCGCGGCACTCATCACCGCAGACCACGGAAACGCCGATGAAATGTATGAGCTTGACAAGAAGACCGGTGTTCCCAAGGCAAACAAGGACGGCTCCTTCAAGGCAAAGACAAGCCATACCTTAAATCCCGTTCCCTGCTATATTTACGACAACTACTCCGCTGACAAATATGAAATCAAGGCTGACGAGGGCAAATTCGGTCTCTCAAATGTAGCCGCAACAATGGTAAATCTTCTTGGATATGAAGTTCCCGCAGTATGGGATGAATCCGTTATCAAGGTAAAATAATCGAACAGAATAAATCTGCCGCGGCACACTGTATCTACAGTGTCACCGCGGCAGACCTTTTATTTTCAGCAAAACGCCGTTAAACAGCCTTTATCATCTTTATTTTGGCAGAAATTTCCCTGCCGCCGACATTCGCCAATATGCTTGTGGGAAGCATACACGACAGGTCTACAGTCACCTCAACTTTGTCGTCACCGTTTATGTAAACCAAACGCTCGCAGTCAATGCCGCCCTCGGTTACCTGCTCGGATGAATAATAAAATTCCTTTGATATGCAGAAAAGCGAAATCATATCCGAGATTCCTTTTACCATATCCTCATTTTCGATGGGAATTTTCATGTCTCCCGATGAAACATAAGCGCATCCCCCCGAAAATTCAAAGCCTACTCCTGATATTATGCTTCCCTCACCGAATGTAAGCATGGCATCACGCGCAAGCATACGCCCCGACTCATCATATTCGGGAGCTTTAAGTGTGAGCGTCGCCGGAACTTCTTCACCGTCAACTGAAAATACAGCTTCGATATGAAGCTCACACTCCTGATATGCAAGCCTGTCACGGGTATCCTCCGCGGCACAGGAAGCAACCGCAAATAAAAGTGACAGCACAAGAACAATAGTACTGTAACGCATTACCGCCTCCGATAGTATAATGTATACAACATTATATTACCGAAGGCGGTAAACTATTCGTATTTATCAGTGTGTACGAACAAAAGCCGATGGATTGCAGAGATGAAGGATTCGCCGCATCTCTTCGTTTGTCTCAATGATAAGTGCCAGTTTTTTGCCGGCACGGTCGGGATATACGCATACAAAGGCAGTTTCACTGTCCTCGTGTGCGGAAAAATCCTTCACCGAGACTATATCCGACGCCGAAAGCACACGCTGGCTGTCTTTGTTTTTCGGAGCGATAAGCGTCATATCCGGAATATAAGCACGAGCCTTAACTCGCCTTGCACTGCCGGCGTATATCTTTGCAACTGTAAGCTCACCTGCTTCAATTGCGAAGTCATACTCCACAACCGTAAGACGCCATGTAAGCTTTATTATGGCATACATAATAAACGGAAGCAGCATAGCAATGGCAAATGCTCTGAAATTAAGCGCAAATACCCAAAGATACACAAGAGTAAACGCAACATAAAATATCATAAGAAGCACCCTTGCAAGTATAAGCTTTCCCGTTTTGGCAGGACACACCGAATATTCGCAGAAATTTTTGTAATCGCTCATTTTTATCCTATTTTAGGAAGACTTGCGGCAGCTACGGACTGACCCACACGTCTGGATTTTTCATCCGGAATGTGAAGCTTAAGCTTTGCAAACAGCTCCGGGAATTCCTCTTTAAGCACTTCGTTGGCTTTGGAGAGAAGTATGGTTCCGCCCTTACCGCTTGTAACTCTGCCCATGATAAGCACGTGCTTTATATCATAGAACAGCGAATAGTAAGCAATGGTATAGCCGAAATATGTACCCATAGTTTCGTAAATATCCGCCGCACGGCTGTCATCCTTCTCCATAAGTCCCTGAACGACTTTCAGTTTTTCCGCAGGAGAAAGCGACTCGTCAAGCTCGATACCTGCTTTCGGTGCAAGCTTTATAACCGCATCCTGGGAGAAATACTTAACTCCGCATCCGTAGTCGCCGCTCCACTCGTCAACCATAGCTCCCTTGTTGAAATCAACAGGAACAAAAGCAAGCTCATTGAGCCAGCCTGTAATATTGCCGTCACCGTCAACGTATCCGCCGGCTTCACTTGTTCCCATGGCAATACCGAGCACATTGTTGTCACCGAGGCTCATAGCACCGGCAAGTGCCGTAACGTCACCGTCATTTGCCACCTCAACCGGAACATCACCGATTTCCTTTGCAACGTCGATGTACATATTCTTCACGTGCTTTTCAAAGTCCTCATCGGACACCTTCAAAAAGAGGGACGCCACCATTATTCTGTTGTCAATATAAACACCGGCAGAGGAAACACCGATAGCATCAACTCTCGGCATATGTGAAGCGGCAGTTTTCATTGCGCTTAAAATACCGTCATAATGGTACTTGGGGTCGCTTTCAAGCTTCGGGAACCATACAACCTCCTCGGAATATACAGTCTCACCGTTGACAACAGCGGAAACCTTGCGGTCGCTTCCTCCTGCGTCAAATCCTATACGGCATCCGTCAAGATGTCTGCCCACGGGAGATGAAACATCGTTTTCCTTTGGAGCATCGGCAACATTCTCAACATATACGACCTCAAAGGGCTTCTCGTAAACGCGCGCCATGAAATTGAAATCAAACTCTCTTGCGCCGCCAACTCTGTAATCGTCAGCAATTCGCTCATATATGTACTTTGAGCCTGCAATATAAACCTTATATCCGCCCTTAGCCCAGAGAAGAGTTTTAAGAAGTCTTTCGGCTATTTCGTAATTTTCTTGGTCGTGTCCTGTGTTTTCCTTGAAAATATCAAGCTTATAAACGGCCATAAGTCCGCCGTTTCTCTCAACACAAATGCATACTTTTTGTGACGGTGCCGCCGCCACAGCCGCCTTAAAGTCGCTAACGACCTTAACCATCGGCATAAATTCCGGCTCAAGTTTAGCTAAAATCATAATTATTCTCCTTTGTATCTTATTTCGCCTGCAAGAATTGTTAAATCAATATTGAATCTGTCGTCAGCAATTATTATATCGGCACGTTTTCCTACCTCAAGCGAGCCGATTTCGCTGTCCTCTGAAAGTGCCATAGCCGGATTCAGGGATGCGCAATTTACCGCTTCAAACAGCTCAAGCTCCGAATTTTCGTAGAGATTGAAAACAGCTTCGTTAAGCTTAAGAACGCTTCCCGCAATAGTTCCGTCAGGCATCAAGCATTTAATGCCCTCCTTATGTACAGGCTGTCCGCCAAGGGTATAGTCGCCGTCAGGCATACCGCCTGCTCTTATGCAGTCGGTAATAAGACAAAGCTTGTCACCCTTTATTTTTGCCACAAGTCCGAAAAGTCCCTTGTCTACATGGAACGTATCTGCAATAAGCTCACAGCTTACCTTATCGCTTGACAGTGCGGCACCTACAACGCCGGGTGCTCTGTGGGAAAGAACAGTCATGGCGTTAAAGAGATGAGTTGTATGGCGCACACCCTTGCCAATACCGATATTAGCTTCCTCAAATGCTGCATTGGTGTGACCCATGGAAACAAGCACATCGGTATCCTTGCTGACCGTTTCAATACATTCGATAGCACCGTCAACCTCGGGAGCAACGGTAAACAGCTTGATAATATCAGAATGCTTCTTTATAAAATCAGCATCGGGTCTTAAAATATGCTCCTCCGCCTGCGCACCCTTCTTGGCGGCATTTATAAAAGGACCTTCGCTGTTTGCACCGAGAATCCTCGCGCCGTAGTACGCACCGCTGTTTTTAAGCTCTCTCACTGTATCAAACGCCGATTCAATCTCCGTTTTTGAAACAGTCATTGTTGTGGGACACCATGCGGTAACACCGTTTTTAATAATGCCCTCTGCCATAAGTCTGAGACCGCCTAAATCACCGTCAGACACATCGGCACCCAGATAACCGTGGATATGCATATCCACAAGACCGGGGGCTACATATTTTCCACCGGCGTCGATCACTTCGCATCCGGAAACGTCAATACCGTTCTGCGGTACGATCTTTTCGATTTTTTCATCAAAAAAAATCGCCATATCACAGGCAATTCTATCCTTTAAAAGGATTTTGCCGTTAATGATACATTTCAATTCTATTCCTCCTTTTTTCTAAAACGATTCAGTGAAATAAATATTTATGCAGACTTATTATGTCACTCTTCACATATTATACCACGAATCATTCAAAAATGCAATAGAATCGTATGGAAAATCTAAAAAAACCGTGTGGAAAATCCAAAAAAATACATTTTAAAGCTAAAAACAAACATCAATTCCTCTGCCAGTTATTTTTTTGAGCAAATTTCGGTAATTATTATGGATTTATCAGATTTTTATCTTTACAGCATCTTGCAAAATTCGCAAATATAGTGTATAATGTATGCGGTAATAATTTTTTCTGAAAGGACAACTAAAAAATGAAAGCTGTTATAACTGTTACGGGAAAAGATGCTGTAGGTATCATCGCAAAGGTGGCAAATACCTGCTCAGAGCACTGTGCAAATATTGTTGACATCTCGCAGAGCGTTCTCTCCGACTATTTCGCAATGATAATGCTTGTTGATATTGATAAATTAAATATCCCCTTTGCAAATTTCGTAGACATACTCGCAGAGCTTGGAAAAAAATCCGGTCTCGTTATTCAGGCGATGCACGAAGATATTTTCAGTGCAATGCACACCATTTGACAAGGAAAGGTAACAAGTCTGAAAAACAGACCGTTTTCAGACTTGTTTAGAAAGGATTGGGCATAACAATGCTAAATACAGCAGATATACTTGAAACAATAAGCATGATCCGCGAGGAAAACCTTGACATACGTACTATTACTATGGGTATTTCTCTGCTTGACTGCGCCTCTGAGGATGCAGATCGCTTCGCGGACAAAATATATGACAAAATCACAAAAACCGCAGAAAAGCTTGTTATCACAGGCGAAAACATTGAAAAGGAATACGGCATTCCGATAATAAACAAGCGTGTTGCCGTGACTCCCATTTCCCTCTGCGGAGGAAATTTCTCACCTGAGGGATACCTAAAAGCCGCAAAAGCACTTGACCGCGCTGCAAAGACCCTTGGCATCAACTTCATAGGCGGATTCGGAGCACTTGTACATAAGGGCATGACAAAAAAAGATGAAGCATTTCTCTCCATCATCCCCCAAGCACTTGCTGAAACCGATTTCGTATGCTCCTCTGTCAATGTGGCTACCACTAAGGCAGGCATCAACATGGATGCGGTTGCAAAAATGGGCGACATCATAAAAGAAGCCGCATATCTCACGCGCGATAAGGAGTCCATCGGATGCGCAAAATTCGTGGTATTCGCCAATGTGCCTGAGGATAACCCCTTTATGGCAGGTGCATTCCACGGGGTTGGCGAAGGTGAGGCGGTAGTGAGCGTCGGCGTATCCGGTCCCGGCGTTGTGGCATCTGCCATAAAGCGTGCCGGACACTGCAACTTCTCGGAGCTTGCGGACATCATCAAAAAGACCGCATTCAAGATAACCCGTGTAGGTCAGCTTGTTGCGTTTGAGGCATCTCGCAGGCTTGGCGTGCCTTTCGGCATTGTAGACCTCTCGCTCGCGCCCACCCCTGCTATCGGCGACTCTGTAGCGCACATACTCGAAAATATGGGACTTGAGCGTTGTGGCGCACACGGCACAACAGCCGCTTTGGCACTGCTCAACGACGCGGTTAAAAAGGGCGGCGTTATGGCATCCTCTCATGTTGGTGGACTTTCGGGCGCATTCATTCCCGTGTCTGAGGATGCCGGCATGATAGACGCAGTTTCCTGCGGGGCACTGTCCATTGAGAAGCTTGAAGCTATGACCGCTGTATGCTCAGTAGGTCTTGATATGATCGTTATTCCCGGCGACACGCCTGCAGAGGTTATATGCGGCATCATCGCCGACGAGATTTCCATCGGTGTTGCCAACACCAAGACCACCGCAGTGCGTGTTATCCCCGCATACGGAAAGAAGGAAGGCGAGATCGTCAACTTCGGCGGACTTCTCGGATATGCGCCGGTTATAAAGCTTAATGAAAATTCTCCTGCTGAGTTTATCTCACGCGGAGGACGTATCCCGGCTCCCATCCATTCGCTTAAGAATTGATTTTTAAATTTGGCATACAGAACCTCCCTCTGTGCGGCGCACGGGGAGGTTTTTTATTACTCAATGTCACATATTGACATTTTCGCAGATTTGGTGTATAATATTTGTTAGTTACCTAACTAATTATAATACGGAGGACACCTATGCAAAATAAACCTCTGCCGCAGGAATTTATAGACGCACTGCCAAAACGGCGGCTTGATTCAAGCTATAACGCCGTTATGCGCATTCACGATGCGGCGAAGCTGTATCAGGACCGAATGAGACGATGTTCCGAGCTTGACGGACTTCCCTGCAGCTACCGAACTTTGATTTTTCACCTTTCACGGATGAAATCAGGTGTAACACAGCTCGATCTTGTAAAGGCAACTCATCTGAAGCCACCGTCCGTAAGCGTTACTCTTCAAAAAATGGAACGGGACGGCTATGTTTTAAGGAAGTCCAATGAAGATGATCTGCGCGAAACATTGGTATATCTTACAAATAAGGGAAAAAACGTAGACAGCAAAATAAGAGAAATGCACGCTGACGGAGATGCTGCGGCACTGTCGGGCATGAGCGAGGATGAAATAAATACGCTTCAGAATCTTTTAAACAGAGTGATTGACAACCTACTATCCGATCGCTGAAAATGTTTTACTTACTATAGAAAGGACTAAAAATGAAACTTGCAAAATATTTAAGGCCCTATTGGTTTTTTGCCCTGCTTGCGCCGCTTACAATGATCGGCGAGGTAGCAATTGACCTTATGCAGCCAAAGCTGATGTCAAAAATTGTGGACGAGGGCGTAATCGGTCAGAATCTTGAGCTTATCATCTCAACAGGTCTTACCATGCTGGGACTCGTTGCCATAGGCGGACTTTTCGGTATACTCTCTGCCGCTTTTGCCAGCAACGCCGCCCAGAGATTCGGAAACGATCTTAGAAACGACGTTTTTAGGAAGGTAATGAGCCTGTCTTTGGAGCAAACCGACAAATTCACAACAGGCTCACTTGTAACACGCCTTACCAACGATATAAACTCGGTGCAGATGTTTATATCCATGCTTATCCGTATGTTCGTGCGCGCGCCGATGCAGTTTATCGGCGGAATTATAATGGCAATAACCATAAGCCCCAAGTTCGGCGTGGTACTTGCCATTGCGCTCCCCATACAGCTTATACTTATCTTCGCTATGCTTAAAAAAGCAAGTCCGCTGTATGCAGTGGTGCAGGACAAGCTTGACAAAGTAAACTCCGTTGTACAGGAAAACGTTTCCGGTGCGCGAGTTGTAAAAGCTTATGTAAAGGAACAGCACGAGATCGGTCGCTTCAACGACGCCAACACCAAACTTCGCGACGTAAATCTGACCGTGCAGCGTCTTATGGCGGCACTCAGCCCTATTTTGATGATCATAATGAACGGCTCGGTTATCGCAATACTGCTTATCGGCGGTAAAGAGGTGGAGGCTTCCATCGGCGTCGTCGGCGGTATTCAGGTAGGCGACGTTATGGCGGCGATCACATACATAACCCAGATACTTATGTCAATGATGATGGTATCGATGATGTTCCAGACTATGACCCGCGCCGCCGCAAGTGCTAAGCGAATCGTAGAGGTGCTTGACAGAAACCCCATAATCAAAAGCGGTGCACACACCGAGGACTGCGGCACTGACGGTGCGGTTACATTCAAAAACGTTTGCTTCCGTTACCCCGGCACTGTAGGCAGACGTGTTCTTGAGGACGTTACACTTGACATAAAGCCGGGAGAAAATGTGGCAATAATCGGTGCTACAGGCTCGGGAAAATCCTCGCTTGTAAATCTTATTCCGCGATTCTATGACGCAGACGAGGGCGAGGTGCTTATTGACGGAGTAAACGTAAAAGACTATGATCTTCAAACTCTCAGAGGCAAGATAGCCTTTGTTCTGCAAAAGACCGAGCTGTTTTCGGGTACTGTTGCCGACAATATCAGATGGGGACGTCCCGACGCCTCCGACGAGGAGGTAGAGCTTGCGGCAAAGATAGCTCAGGCGGACGATTTCATAAAGGGATTCAATGATGGCTACAACACCATGATTGCCGAAAAAGGAGCTTCCCTCTCGGGCGGTCAGAAACAGCGTATAGCTATCGCACGTGCAATAATCCGCCGCCCCGAGGTGCTCATTTTCGACGACTCCACATCGGCACTTGACCTCTCCACCGAAGCAAAGCTCCATGCGGCACTGCGTGAGCACACAAGCGGTACAACGGTAATTATGATCGCACAGCGTATTGCAAGTATCAAGAACTGCGACCGTATAGCCGTTATAGAAAACGGAACCGTCACAGCCTTTGCACCCCACGATGAGCTTATGAAAACAAGCGAAACCTATCAGGATATTTATGCATCTCAGATGAAAAGCAGCACGGACGGAGGTGAGAGATAATGGCGGAGAACAGAACACAGGACCGTCCCATGGTACAAATGGGACCAAGACGCGGCGGCCCCGGCGGACCTATGGTCAGGGAAAAGCCGAAGCATATGAAAGCAACCATTGGAAAGCTGTTCCGGTATATCGGAAAGAACAGATACCTGCTTATTGCGCTTCTCGTTATAGTTACACTTGTTGCGGCACTTACCCTTGCCGGTCCGGCGCTCCAGGCGGAGGCTATACGCGCTATAACTATCGACTCCGAGGGAGTCCACGTTGATTTCCAGCGTCTTTTTGTTGTTGTTGCCATTATGGCGGTGGTATACGCAGTATCCTCGCTTCTTACATACCTTCAGGGTATTGCCGCCGCAAAGCTGTCGCAGAACACCGTATGCACAATGAGAAACGACCTCTTTGCAAAAATATCATATCTCCCCATACGCTATACCGACACGCACCGACACGGAGATATCATGAGCCGTATGACAAACGACGTTGAGAACATATCAAACTCCGTTTCGCAGTCTATAGCTTCCCTTTTCTCCGCAGTAATCACCCTTATAGGCTCTTTTGTAATGATGCTGTACTACAGCCCTGTTCTCACGGTAGTGGCTATGATAACCATTCCTCTGACTGTGCTTGTATCCACAAATCTTTCAAAATTTATGCGCAAATACTTCGTGGAACAGCAAAAGCTGCTCGGTCAGCTCAACGGTCATATTGAAGAAGCCGTAACCGGATATAAAACGGTAATGGCATACGGCAAGGAAGCATCCTCGGTTGAGGAGTTTTCAAAAATTGCCGAAAAATACCGTAAGGTGGGCATAAAAGCCAACATCTGGGGCGGCGTAATGGGTCCCTGCATGAACATGATCGGCAATCTCGGATATCTTATCGTTGCCGCAGTGGGCGGTTATCTGTCCCTTTACAGCGTGCTGGGATTCGCTCCTATCGGCATCCCGGCAATACAGGCGGTGCTTCAGTATTCAAAGCAGTTCACACGCCCCATAAACGAAATCGCCAATCAATATGCTCAGATACTCACCGCAATAGCAGGTGCGGAGCGTGTGTTTGAAATAATGGAGTCTCCCTCTGAGCCGGACAACGGTAAGCATCCGATTTCAGTAGATGACATTCGAGGTGACATAAACTTCAAGGATATGTACTTCTCTTACAAGGAAGGCGAGCCTGTGCTTAAAGGCTTCAATCTTAAAGTGGAGCGCGGTCAGAAAATCGCAATCGTGGGTGCAACAGGCTCAGGTAAAACCACGGTAGTAAATCTGCTGACACGGTTCTATGATATTGACAGCGGAGCTATTACAATAGACGGAATCAACATTAACGACATCCCGAAAAATACCCTTCGCCGGGCTATCGCAATCGTGCTTCAGGACACAGTGCTCTTCTCCGACACTATTGCCGCCAACATACGCTACGGCAAGCTTGATGCCACTGAGGAGGAGCTTCGGCGCGCCGCCGCTACGGCACACGCGGACGTGTTTATTGAACGTCTGCCGGACGGATACGAAACGGTTCTTTCCGAGTCCGGAAGCGACCTGTCCCAGGGACAAAGACAGCTTCTCTCAATTGCACGCGCGGTGCTTGCCGATCCCAAAATTCTCATTCTTGACGAGGCAACATCAAGCGTCGACACAAGAACGGAAATGCACATTCAATCGGCAATGGTGGCACTGATGAAAAACCGCACTTCCCTTATCATCGCTCACCGACTTTCGACTATCCGTGATGCGGACAAGATAGTGGTGCTTGACGGCGGAGTTGTGGCGGAAGTAGGCAGTCACGAGGAGCTTCTTAAAAAGGAAGGCGCATACTACAGGCTCTACAAGAATCAGTACGCAGGTATTGCGACGTAATCAGGCAAATTTCCCAAAAAGCATAAAAGAGTCCGAAAAAATCGGACTCTTTTTTGTTAGCTATTGATTTTTTCTCGGTAATATGATAGAATATTACTGTAATTTCTTATAAGGGAACGGTTATAACGATGAAACTCACCGAACTTTTTAAAAATGATTCGCTGTCGCTGTCTTTTGAGGTATTCCCCCCGAAAAATGATACCGCATTCGACAGTGTTAAAACAGCTACAGAGGAAATAGCAAAGCTTCGCCCCTCATTCATGAGCGTTACATACGGCGCAGGCGGCGGCACAAGCCGCTATACTCTTGATATTGCGCGAAATATCAAGCATTGCTACAACGTGCCGACTCTGGCACACCTCACCTGCGTTTCTTCCACAAAGGAAACGGTGCGCAGCCGTATTGAAGACATGAAAGCCTCCGGCATCGAAAACGTAATGGCTCTGCGCGGCGATCTTACACCTGAGCTTGAAGCATCCGACCGCTCCGGCTGGGCATACCGCCACGCGGTGGATCTTATCCGTGATATAAAGGAAAGCGGTGCGGATTTCTGCATTGGCGGCGCGTGCTATCCTGAGGTGCATCCCGAAAGCGCAAATCAGGCGGAAGATATAAAACATCTCAAAGAAAAAGTAGACGCCGGCGCTTCCTTCCTCACAACGCAGATGTTTTTTGACAACAATCTTCTCTACAATTTCCTTTATAAAATCCGCGAGGCAGGCATTACTGTACCGGTAATTCCGGGAATAATGCCCATCACCAACGCAAATCAGGTAGAGCGTGCAATAAAGCTCTCAGGCTCGTTTATGCCTCAGCGATTCAAGAGCCTCGTTGACAAATTCGCCTCTTCCCCCGATGCTATGAAGCAGGCGGGAATCGCATATGCAACCGATCAGATAATCGACCTTTTCGCAAACGGCGTAAAAAATGTTCACGTTTATTCTATGAACAAGCCGGATGTGGCAAAGAAGATTCTTGATAATCTTTCAGATATTCTAAGATAGAAACGGTAAAGCCGTCAGCGTAACGCTGACGGCTTTGGGTTTTACGCGTTATTTTCATCATCTGCCTCAACAAGGCCGTCGGGTGTCTCCACCATATCGTGCCGCTTAAGCAGGAAACGTCTCACTGCGAACAAAATTGCAATAGCCGCAAC
>JAEIGA010006097.1_pt1 | contig 18353 bp, 17 predicted proteins | sample 9270691 | NCBI WGS metagenome assembly JAEIGA01 (sample SAMN17057246, study PRJNA624740) | gut metagenome | biome: biome; isolation source: fecal sample | host: Bos grunniens | place: China: Xizang | collected 2019
ATTTCTCTCACATGTGGAAGTCTTTGGGGGCTACCAGGCGTTCTTTGCGGTTCATTGGCATCAATTACAATAATAATATACATTTGGAAACCTTACTATCTCTTTTCAAGAGGTTTTAAAATCCCCATTATTAAGTACTGGGAACTTTTTGCAATTAATATCTCAGCATCAAGCGTGGCATTTTTAATGACAGATTACGTATATGAGAAATTCATACAAGAAAATATAAACACAGATAATTGGTTGGGGCTTATTACAAGCGGAATGATTTACGTAATTATGATAACTCCTACAACCGCAATTATATATTATGCAGTCTCCAAAGGATTCAAGGATTTTATACACAGGAATAAATTGTTTAAAAAATCAAATACAAGCAATACTGCCAGTTAATGCAATAGTTTGATTTTGTAATTATTTAAGAAATATTTTCTAAAAATTATGAATATAGCTCTTTGTACAGACGAGAATTACTCATATCCGTGTGGTGTATGTATTACCTCAATCCTGGAGAATAATAAGGAAGAGGAATGCAATTTCTATATCTTAACAACGGGACTTAAACCTGAAACTTGTCGAAAATTCAAGTATTTGGAGAATAAATACAAACAAAAAATTGAGATAGTCAAAATTGAAGACCATACATTAAATAATCTTAAAGCATCCGATAGATTTCCACCTTCCATATATTATAGGTTCCTTTTACCGGAGATTCTTGACTGCGACAAGGTACTTTATCTTGATTGCGATATAATTGTAACCGCAAAACTAAGCAAGCTATGGAATACGGACCTACAAGGATATGCCTGTGGTGTTATCGAGGACCAATGTGGTGATGACATCACACTACACAACAGGATAGATAATTATAACAGATATTTCAACTCAGGGGTACTCCTTATGAATCTACAATATTGGAGAGAGCAGCACGTAGCAGAAAAACTTGTAAATTTTATTTCAACACACCCCGAAAAATGTCTGTATCCCGACCAGGATGCACTGAACTCGATACTTTCTGAACAAGTACTGTTTCTTGAATACCAATACAATTATCAAGAATTATTTTTGCGTAACGCAACTAGCATCTTACTTCATAAAAGCAAATGGTGCAACCTGTTGCCAAGCAATGTTATTCCAACAATAATCCACTATACCGGACAGACCAAGCCTTGGCACAAAATGTGTCGACATCCATACGCTTCAATATTTCAAGAATTCAAAAAAATGAGTCCTTGGAAAAATGTGATGATAAAGTCACAATATAGTCTGAAAAATAAGTTTGAAATGATTCTCAGATATGTCATCTATATATTAAGGAGTTGATTCGTTAAATCTACTATATCTCAAATATGCGCATACTTTGGTTTTCTGTAACACCATCACTATTCAATCCACACTCCAACGGGCACAACGGAGGGGGGTGGATTGCATCATTGGAGCAGATTGTAAGAAAAAACAAGGATATAGAGCTTGGTGTAGCTTTCAATTTTCCAGACAATGGATTCAAATATGAGAACGACGGCGTTTCATATTACCCCATTCCTGCAGAAAGACACTCGCTCCTGGGCAAGTTGTTCAGCAAGAATGATAACAGGGAAAACATTGCAAAATACTTGCAGATCATAGATGACTTCCAACCCGACCTTATACAGATTTTTGGCAGCGAAAACGAGTTCGGAGCAATATGCAAGCACACAAGCATTCCAGTTGTCATACATATGCAGGGATGCATTCTGCCATATCATAACGCACTATTCCCCATAGGGATGAAGAAGAGTGATTTCCTGTTCAAGAAAGGTTTGTCGCTCAGTTACCGTATAATTGGTTTACGTAGTGAAAAGGCGTTCCGCAAACGCGCCGAAATGGAAATTGAGACAATTCAATCATGCAAATATTTTATGGGACGCACAGAATGGGACAAATCACTCATTGACCTTTTTAACCCTGTCGCCACATATTTCCATTGTGAAGAGGCCCTGCGCGACTCATTCATCAACAGTGACAAACAATGGAAATACACTGATGGGGGGAAAAAAACAATCATAAGCGTGATATCACGTCCCTGGTACAAAGGATGCGACCTAATATTGAAAACTGCAGCTTTGCTAAAACGATTTACCGACATCGACTTTGAATGGAAAGTATATGGAATACCCGAAATGCGATTCTACGAATCAGTTTATGGCATTAAAGCAAAGAATGTCAATGTGCGTCCAATGGGAACCGCATCAAAAGAAGAGCTTGTTGATGCATTGTGTTCATCATCATGTTATGTACATACAAGCTACATTGACAACTCGCCAAACAGCATTTGCGAAGCACAGATTATGGGTGTACCGGTACTTGCCACCAATGTTGGTGGAATATCATCCATAGTAAACAGTGGCGTTGACGGCATATTGTTCCCCGCAAATGCGCCATACACAGCGGCATCACTCATTAAAAGAGTGACTGCAGATAAACATTTTGCAGAGACATTGAGTTATAACGCTATTGAGAAAGCCACAGAAAGGCATAACCCTGCAAAAATTGGCAACAGGCTTGTTGAGATATACGAAACAATAATAAACAAGAACAAAAGACAATGACACTATTCATACTGATTGGCAAATTGTTGGGCTATCTATCACTGATAATTCCACGAAAAGCATCATACCCCTGGTATCTATTAAAACGCGCATACGTCACAGCACGGATGCGTAACCAGTTCAAACTATTTGGCAAAGGGTCGCTTTTGGCACCCGGTGTAAAGCTTCACTCGCCACAGAATATCTCAGTTGGCAAAAACACCTCCATTATGAGCCAATGCATAATAGAGACATACACGGTCGATGGTCATAAACCACAACTGGAAATTGGGAATAATGTTTCCTTAGGTGAGTACTCACATATAACATGTGCCAACAATATTACTATTGGAAATGGAGTACTTACCGGACGTTTCGTATTGATCACGGACAACAGTCACGGAAATAATTCAAATGAGACCGCGAATATTGCCCCACTTGCAAGAGAGATACATTCCAATGGCCCTGTCTGCATTGGCGAAAATGTCTGGATAGGTGACAAGGTTACCATATTGCCCAACGTAACCATAGGCAAAGGGAGTATAATAGCAGCCAACGCAGTAGTGACAAAAGACATTCCAGAATATTCCATAGCAGCAGGCGTACCTGCAAAAGTCATAAAAACAATAAAATGAGCAAAGAGATAAAAATCATTCCGTTATACCTTCCTCAGTTCCACACAATACCTGAAAACGATGAATGGTGGGGTAAAGGATTTACCGAATGGGTAAATGTCAAGGGGGCAAAACCACTCTTTGAAGGACACAACCAACCACGTGTTCCATTAAATGAGAACTATTACGACCTGAGTGACGTTGAGACCCTCAAATGGCAATGCAGGATTGCCAAAGAACACGGCATCTATGGTTTTTGTATGTACCACTATTGGTTCAATGGCAAACTGTTGCTTGAAAAACCGATGGAGATGCTTCTCGCCCATCCCGAAATTGACATAAAATATTGTATCAGCTGGGCCAACCACGATTGGACAGATGCCTGGAAAGCATCGGACAGAGCGCCAAGAGTATTGATTGCACACGATTTCAATGACGAGGAGGATTGGGTAAACCACTTCAATTATATGCTCCCCTTCTTCAAAGACCCACGATATATGCGCGAAGACAACAAGCCTATAATGGTAGTATATGTCCCGCATATAATCCGTAAACTGGACAAGATGCTTGCAGTTTGGACACAGATGGCAAAAGATGCCGGGTTTGAAGGGCTGACCTATATATACCAGAGTGCAGCATCCAGTTTCGACAACAGTTGGAACAGGTCTCTTTTCAAATATGGGGTGGAGATGCATCCCGGTTACGTCAATATGTATTTCAACAAGAAGAACAAGGGACTATTTCCCAAACTGATGAAATATTCAAGAGAAATAAAAAGGATATTTGGCATAAAGAGAAGTCTTCTTCCCGAAAAGAAAAAAACAGAAGTCAAACAATGTGACTATGATGCAACGTGGCAAAATATCTTGAAAATAAGACCATCAAAAGAGAACAATATGATTCCATGCGCCTTCGTCGACTGGGATAATACGCCGCGCCATAACATGAGGGGATATGCTTACAAAGGTGCAAACCCCGAGAAATTCAGGAAGTATTTCGCAGAACTGGTAGATAATACAAAAAAATACTACAGCACTGATATGATTTTCGTATTCGCTTGGAACGAATGGGCCGAGGGCGGGTATCTTGAACCTGATACAAAAAATGGTTGGGGATATCTTGAAGCAATCAAGGAGTGTATAGAAAAGCGTTAAAAACAATGAACATTGCAGTTTCAACAAAAAGATACTTCCGGTATCTGATGAATTTCGGTCCCAGAGTAACTTTCTACTACTTGCTATATCCACGTTTTGGAGGTATCGGAGCTATAGAGAAAAGGCATAACGAAATAAAACGTTATATAAAGAAAGAATTCAAGGATATCTTTGATAAATACAGGAAGGCACCTGTGGAAAAGGGAACGGCAAACAGCCAAGAGCCGCCCATTTGGGTGTGTTGGTTGCAGGGAGAGGAAAAGATGCCCGAGATTGTGCGCATCTGCTACAAATCCTTGTTGCAGCACTCTGCTGGCAAGACGGTAAACCTTGTCACATCGGAGAATCTGAATGAATACATTCAAGTACCGGATTTCATTAAAGAGTATCTTGATAAAGGTAAAATAAGCAGAACGCATTTTGCCGATTATATACGCATAATGCTGCTCGCAAAATACGGAGGTCTGTGGATTGACGCTTCGGTTCTGGTAACCGGCGACATTACAGATGAGACGCAAAGGCCATTCTACACCATAAAACAAAGGGTGAAGGATAGCATACATTATGTTTCAGATTTCCGTTGGACAGTAAGTCTGATAGGCTGCTCTGAAAATTGTGGAAAATATATGTTTTCTTGCTTGAACGCACTCTTTGACGGTTATTTAAGAAAAAGGACATTTTTTATTGACTTTTTCCTGTTTGACTATTTTATTGCAGCAATGTATGAGGAGTTGCCTGCAATAAAGGAACTGATAGACAGCAACAAAGATAACTGCGAATCATTCTACCTGTTATCCGGGAATCTCAATGAAAAATATGAAGATACTGTAATGCAGAGCATTGTTGATCAAGGCAAATTCCACAAGACCAGTTGGAAACAAGATTATCACAGAACAACTGCGAACAACGAACTTACATTCTTTGGATACATAAAAAACATGTAACATATGACAACGCCTCTTGTAAGTATTATAATGCCAGTGTTCAATGCCGGCACATATATCAGGGAATCGATACAAAGCATATTTTCCCAAACGCTCCAGAATATAGAGCTTGTCATTGTCGATGATTGTTCACAGGATGAGACCTGGAGCATTATACAGGAAATGTCCCTGAAAGATGAAAGATGCCGTTGTTTTAGGCTAGACAAGAACAGTGGCTCGGCAAAATATCCGCGGGATTATGCAGCGAAAATGGCTATAGGCACTTTTGTCTGTTGGATTGATGCGGATGATAGAGTCGAGGCCGACTATCTGGAATGTCTTGTCAAAAGACAGCAAGAGACACAGGCGGACATTGTATGCAGCAAAATGTTGGCATTTGAGACAGACGGCAATATCCTGTATACGTTACCAAAAGAACATTTTAACTATGAACAAATACTTGACGGCAAAAAAGCTGTTATGTTGACTCTTGGAAAAGAATGGCAAATAAGTGTAAACGGTTTCTTGGCAAAAAGGAAAATTTGGATTTCAACCGAGCATTTTCTTGACAAGAGCGTAATTCAGATGAATGCCGATGACTATGCTTCGCGTGAAATGCTTTTGGCATCAAGCAAAGTTGCATTCTGCGATGCGGAATACCATTATAGGTTACATCAGCAATCAATAACCAAAGCCATATCACACAAATTGTTTGAGCCATTGATTACGGACAGAATGGTCATTGACCTTTTGGAAAGATATTTCAACACAAAAAGTTTTGAAATGGCCGAAGCCTGGAGCCAGTACTTCTTTCATTGGATATCAATGATGAGGATATTTGTACTGAACCGTGACAGGCTTCAAGGTGAAAGCCGCAACATCGCCAGAAGTCTATTGAAAGAGCACAAAAGGATGTTTCCTGTCATGAGAATACTGAAAGAAAAAAACGTTTCATTTGCCCAAAAGACTTTGCTTATATTACCAATTGGCATTACAGAATTGATTGTCAAGAAAATCAACAAATAAAATATGCGCGTTTCCGTTATTATTCCATTATACAAGGTTGAAAAGCACATACGTACATGCCTTGATTCGGTTTTAAGACAGGATTACCACAACATTGAGATTATCATTGTGGATGATTGCTCACCTGATTCCAGTATAGACATTGCAAAGGAGATTATCAACCAATCAGACATAGCAACCAAGATTGTCACACACAGACAGAACCGCGGTCTGTCGGCAGCCAGGAACAGCGGCATAGAAGCCTCAACTGGCGATGCCTTATATTTTATAGACAGCGACGATGAACTGTATGACGATTCCGTCATCTCACATCTTGTACAAAAGATGCACAGCACAGGCGCAGACATTGTTGCTGGAAATTATCAACGTGTGTATGACAAAAATAATCGGATAACTTCCTCAAGATATTCTCAAGAGAAAATATTTACAGGAAGTTGCGAAATTATCGAATCCTACTGTAATGGGGATATCCCTATTACAGCTTGGAACAAATTAATAAAAAAGGGATTCATGGTAAAATATTCCTTGTTTTTTAGAGAGGGGATTCTGCATGAAGATGAACTATGGACATTCAATACTATTTTGACAGCAAATTGCATAGTATTGACAGGCAGGACAACCTATAATTATTACATTCAAGAAAACTCAATAATGAGTAAAAAGAGCATTCATCATCTACACTCATCAATTGATGTCTACAAGGAGATGTCATTGAACTGCTCCAGGGTCGAGGATAAAAAGCACAAGATATCATCACATCTGAATCGCTTTGCATTCCAAAGATATCTTGAAATAAGGCATATAAAAGCGCCTATACAAACAAAGAAAGATTTATATAATACACTCCGGACATATCAACTTGACATAAAAACAGGCAAGTCATTCAAAGAGTTTGTTCAACATATTCATTTGATGTTTCCTGCACCACTCGGTTACTATATAATGTCACTGATATCCAAGTTGTATTCTTGGGCCAAAGCAATAGTTTAGGTTGTGTAGTCTTTAATATATTTTTAATACACGACAGTCAAAAATCCTCACTATGTTTAAAGGAAACACATTATCAAACTACAATATCGCAACCTTCACGCTCCTGATAATGAGCGTGCAGCTTTTGTACATTGAAGGTTGGGCGGTAAGTACTCCAAAGGTACTTTTTATGGCATTGACGCCATTTATTATGCTTTTTAGGACACAATATATTTCAAAGGCTACAATATACGCTTCTTTGTATATCGTTGTCACTCTGTGCTTCTTGTTTCTTAAACCGGATTTCCGTTCCTCAACTATATACTATTCGGTTCTGTTCTTTTTAACGTTCAATCTATACTATAATCTGGTTTTCCACGAAAACACATATACGATAGACGACTTCATTAGAATATTGAAAGGTCTGATTTATGCATATGCCATATGTTTGGTACTCCAACAACTATGCATTCTCGTGGGAATAAGATATATGCCATTGATCAATCTAATGGGATTGAGTTATTATGGATTATTCCATTTGAATACACTTGCAATTGAGCCATCACACGCTGCACGTATCCTGACAGTGTTCTTTTATGGATTGTTAAAACTCAGTCAATATAAGAATGATGGAACACCATTAAGGATACCGGAGCTGTGGACTGATTATAAATGGACAATAATAGCATTCTTGTATACAATGATATGTATAGGAAGTGGAACTGCTTTTGTCGGTTTGGCCATACTCTCGTTATACTTTCTAAAAAAAGAGTATATCATTGCCGTACTTGTCGGCGCAACCACATTCTATATGGTAGTGCCATATATCGATTATGAGCCGCTTACAAGGGCTATTGAAATATTTAATGCTACACTCACAGGAGATACAGAGACCATTACCAAAACAGACAGTAGTGCGGCAGCCAGAGTTAATATTATTGTGAACACATTCCAAAATATTGACCTGACAGATAGTGCAACATGGTTTGGAGCAAGAACAGACAATACTGCAATGAATGGCAAACAGATTGTAAGTGCCATTGCCGATTATGGAATGTTCTCATATATTGCAAAATTGATTTTCTTCTTCGGCTGTTGCTTTACATCAATATTTTCACTTGAAACTCTGATGTTCATTCTATTGTTCGGAATGAACATTGGAAATTACGCATACGGCTTTGCCACACTTATGGTTTTTGCAACCATAAAATATTTCAAGAACAACTATAAAAACGAATATTACCTTTCGTAAAATCACGGTCCAATATACCGGCTCCGATTTTAACAGACAATAAAATCCAAGAATTATGAAAAGGAGCAGAATCCTTTTTTGTATAGAAAACGTAAGGCAAGGAGGTATCTCCAAGGCTCTGGAAAGTCTGTTGCCATTTATTGAACAAGAGCACATTGATGCGCGTATTTTTTGTGCAAACCAAAAGGATGGTCCATATGCCAGGACCTTTAAAAAATATTTTCACAGGAAGCAGAATAAACTTTTATATCTCTTGTCAACATACCACAGAGAACATAAAAGTTTAAAGCGGATTGGGCTGATATGTATAAAGGCAATAAGTAAACTGCTCAAAAGGACTTTCAAGTTTGATGTGTTCAGCTATGTTCTGAAAAAAGAGCTGAACAAAGCATCAAAGGATAACTTCAATATTATCATCGCATTCTCAGAAGGTTTCATAACCCAAATATGTTCGCAAATAAAAGCCCCAAAAAAGATTGCCTGGATTCATTTGGACTATGAAAGATATCTGGAATATAAAAATAACATAAACGAAGAGGAAATATACAAGAACTACGACTATATAATCATTCCCAGTCAACACTGTAGCAAATCATTCATCAAGGTATTTCCCCAATACCGGAATAAGGTACAGGTGATTCCCAACCTGGTAGATGAGTCAAAGATTATGGAATTATCTACATCTGATAAAGATTTAGACACAAAGTTTTCCATTGATGACAATTTTAGATTAGTATCAGTTGGACGTATCTGCTACGAAAAAAGATTCTTTGAAATACCGGCAATAGCAAAAGAACTTAAGGAACAGAAAATTCCTTTCAAATGGTATATAATTGGAAGTGGCTCGGAAAACGAAACGGCATATTTAAAAAAGCACATAGAATTGAACAATGTAGAAGAGCAAGTCATTCTGCTTGATGCAAAAGACAATCCTTACCCCTACATACGCCATAGTCACGTTCTTGCAGTTACCAGCTTGACAGAAACATTCTGCTATGCAATTGCAGAGGCCAAGACATTGAATACCCCCGTAATTACCACAAACTTTGGGACAGCATACGAAGTGGTAAGCCCGGAGAACGGTATAATTTGCGACATAAAGGATTTCGGTAAAAACATCAACGAACTATATTGTAACAAAGAATATTACAACCAATTCAGGAGATTACCCAATTTGGTACAAGACACCAACAACAAACTTTGCATTTTCCTGAAAGAAGTGTTGAAGAACAATAACGCGCATTAATAACTGTTATGACCAACCTTACCCTCGCCATTTGCGTTTATAACGCCGAGAAGTATATAAAGGAGACACTTGAAAGTGTTATGGCACAAACTATGCAGGATTTTCATCTGCTCATTGTCAACGATTGCAGCACAGACAACAGTGTAGCGGTCATTGAAAGATTCTTTACCGAACATCCAAGGCAGTACGAAATTGTCACTTTGAAAGAGAATGGAGGACTGTGTGTTGCACGCAGATTTGCCGAAGAATATGCCAAAACGCAGTACATAATGTTCGTAGATGCCGATGACTGCATAAAACCGGAATACATAAATAAATTGTACAGCACCATCATATCGGACAAAGACTTGATTGCAGTAGGTTGCCACGCAGAATACATGAACTCCAAAAGCCAGAAGATTAACGGCGGTATATATATCGGAGAAACAACAAAAGAAGAATTCTACAAGAAAGCAGCAAACGAAAAACTCATCTTTATGCTGACCTCTGCAATATATGACCGTGAAGTTGCATTGAGCGTTGGCGGACATAATATAACCGGTTTCCCAAACGGAAAGCCACGTTATCAAGACCTTTGTGAGGACCTTGACCTGTGGACACGAATGAGCGACCTTTACTCGCAGGGCAAAGCTATTATTGTTATACCAGAAACATTATACCGCTACCGCAAACACGAGAGCGCAATGTCGGCCGACTCCACAGGCATGATACTACGTATGCGCCATATAAAAAAGAACCTTAAACTGCGCCGACGTGGAGAGAAGGAACTCACGTTCATTGAGTTCCGCGATAGCCTTTCACCACAGGAAATCAACAAATTGGAAAAGGATGCAAAGGCAGCCAATGCCCTGCGACAGAGCTATTATGCCCTGAAAAAAGGGCAATTGTTTACCTCTGCGGGTAAACTGGCAAGTTCAATATACAACAATCCGTCTTATTTCGTTGACAAGATAAGACACAATATATTCAAGAAAAAATGACAACCGCACCACAATTACTTGTTGCGCTGTTCGGGTTCCTCAACGAAAATTGCGAATACGCCGTATTGCGTAACTTTGAGGGATTGCCCGAGAAGAACAACAGCAGGGATATTGACATAATTATTGAACGGAAGAGTTACAAGAAGGAGAAAAAGAACCTTATCGCCTTGCTGGAGAAAGAAGGTTGGAAAATCATCACATACCTCAACAGTGACAGGGTTGTCACCTGGGTGTGCGGTTGCATCGACCAGGACAGCAATGTAGAGATTATACAGCTCGATTTCTTTTTCAATACATCACTTTTTGGCGTTAGACTCATCAATGCTAAGGAGTTCCTTGCAAACCGTGAATTCAACGGCAAGATATATCACGTGAACAAGGATTATGAATTCCTTGACAAATACATGTATGACAGAGCTGTTGGTGTACAATATCCTGATAAATATAGCCACGTCAAAGAAGCTGTACGTAATAGCAAAGTAGTCGCCGAAAAACTTAAAAAAGTATTTGGCGTAAAGAGCATTGACGAATGTGACAAACGTTCAGGTAAAAGGATGTTATTACACGCAGCAATAAAAAATCCGTTTGCAACATTCGGCAGATTTATCAAGTTCGAATACCACCGTATAAAGAACTATCTCTGCTCTAATACCGGCTTCAGCATCGGCTTCACAGGCCCCGACGGTAGCGGAAAAACAACTGTGATTGACACAATATTGGAGCGCATTGCACCGGTGTTCAAGACTGCACACAAGTACTACCACTTCCGCCCCACCCTCTTTGGAAACTTGGGCGATGTTGCACACTCGGCTGGCATAAAGAAAGAGGTTGACCGCAATTACAGCGCCCCACACCGTGGTGGCAAGACCGGCAAACTGAGCTCATTCGTGCGCCTGTGCTACTACTCATTGGACTACATAATAGGCTATTTTATAAAAGTAAAATCTGTTACACGCATCACACGTGTGGTAGTGTTTGACCGCTATTACACCGATATCATCTGCGACAGCCGCCGCTCACGCATATACCTGAGCCCCAAGTTCCTCTATTGGTGGGGCAAGCTGTTCATCCCAACGTTGAACTACAACATCCTGCTCACTGCAAGCAGCGAGACCATCCTTGCCCGCAAGCGAGAACTTGATGAGGAAGGCATAATGACAATCAATGCAAAGATTGATTACCTCACCGGCAAAAAGGGGTACACAAAAGTGATGAACGAAAGCACGCCACAAGTAGCTGTATATAAAATTCTGAATCACGTGTTCAATGAACAGCACAAGAAGAATTTGAGGAGAGTGAAATAAAATGAATAAACGGCCTTTCTTTACAATAGTCACTGTTTGTTGGAATAGTGACAAGACTATATCAAGGACAATAGAATCTGTTCTTGAGCAGGATTTTAAGGATTATGAATATGTGATTGTCGATGGAGGTTCAACAGACGGCACACTTGACATAATCAAAGCATACCAACCACGTTTTGAGGGCAGGCTCAAGTATAGCAGTGAACCGGACAAAGGAATCTATGATGCATTCAACAAAGGAATAGAACGTGCTACAGGTAAATACATATGGTTAGTAAACAGTGATGATTATATAGAGCCAAAAGTACTTGGCAAACTATATGAGCTAATAAAAAAATACAAGGAAGGAGAAGAGCCTATCATTTCTGCAATTATGAATTGCATTTCTAGCGATGGACAAACATTGTATCAAGTAAAATCATCACCAGAAAAACTTCCGGCTGCATATCGCAATAACACAATGGGCACAATACACCCTGCAACAATAGTACCAAAAAGAATTTATGACATAGTTGGACTTTATGACATCAATTACAAGATAATTGGAGATATCGATTGGTTCAAAAGAGCATATAAAGCTGAAATACCTATAATATTTGCTGATTTTGTCGTAACAAATTTTACGGTTGGGGGCGTGTCAACAGCGTCGGGCAGTGCAAAGAGTAGAAAAGACCGCAAGTATCTTTTGAATAAGTTCTATCCAAATGTATTTGCGTATTACTACCAATACTGCAAATGGTTGGCTGCTTTCTATATCACCAGATATATAAAGAAATAAAAGGAGCTATAAATTGTATACATAATTAGTAGGTCATTCTATATGGATAAAAGGCTAATTTGGATAGACACATTGAAAGCAATATGCATGATTGGTGTATATATTGCCCACACCGAAGCATTTACTACAGGAAATACAATATTACGCAAAGCTGTACTTCCATTTTATGTAAACGCATTCTTTTTTATTAGCGGATATCTTTTATTTAAAAAATATCTAAAAAAAGAGATAATAGAAAATTTCTCTTTTATAACATACAAAAAGGGGGTGCTTAATTGCCTATTCAAAGTTGCAATACCTACTATTATTTTCTCAATATTGATATATTTACCAAAGATTATTTTTCACGGCAATTCTTTCAACCTATCCACCTTTGTATTTGATGTTATAGGCGGAACTAGCTTTTGGTTTACATCGGCCTTGTTTGTTGCGCAACTTGTTCTTTTGACACTATTCCTTTCAAGAAGAAAAAACATCCTATTTTATATAAGCATAACCGCCATCATTTTCCTACTTCTTCAAGTCCTATGTGACTACACACATAAACCTGCAGCAGATTATACTCCATGGTTCTGGCGTACCGGTCTTAACTACTCTTTGTTTATGACTTTGGGCGGATTATACGTAACTTATGAAAACAAACTAAGTAAATATTTATTGTGGCCAGCAATTATCATAGGTATAATAGGATATTACCTAATTTATACTGGGTACAATATTGCATGTCTTGGTTTGAGTGGCAGATGCAATTTAATAGGTTTCCTTACTAGTATTGCAACAACTTTAGTTCTTATTAAAATTGCAAAAAGAATAAAGACAAATAATGTAATAAATTTCATTGGGAAAAATTCCATTCTTTTCTATTTCTTCTAAGGAGCTACACCCGCAACTTTTGCCTCATTATCAACTAATATTAATAACGAAATTTCATTAATGCTAACACTCTTCTTGTCTTTAACGAGTAGTTACGCAATTACCTATATCATCGTAAAATACTTACCTTTTTTAACAGATATAAGACTGATAAATAATGCCAGAAACCAATAAACTAAAAATCTTTGTCTCGGCATACGCCTGCGAGCCGGGGCTTGGCAGCGAGATTGGCGTTGGGTGGCACTGGGTGCTTGAGATGTCGAAGCACTTTGAGTTGTGGGTTCTCACGCGTGAGAGCAACCGCGGCACAATTGAGCCCTGGATTGCCGCGCACCCCGAATTCAGCGGCATTCATTTCCTCTACTTCGACTTGCCAAAGTGGGCAAGGTTCTGGAAAAAGGGTATGCGTGGTGTGCGCACATACTACAATATTTGGCAGTTGTTCACCAACCGCATTGTAAAGCGCACAATGCGTGAGAACGGTATAAAGGTGTTCCACCACCTGACATACGGCAACGTGCTGTGGAAGGTGAGTTCATACGGCAGGAAGCAGTTCTTCGTTTGGGGGCCTGTGGGTGGATTGGAGACAATCCCTGCCGAATACAGCAACCATTATGCACGCAAAAGCCGCCTGATTGAGTGGGTACGCCGCGTGACGGTAAAGGCGTTGCCATTGAACTTTGGGTTCAAGAAACGTTGCAAAAACGCCGACCTAATGCTGTGCAAAACGGAGATTACACGCGACCTTATACCTGCCAAACATCGTGAACGCGCCGTGCTGTTCACCGACGTCGCTGTAGAAAATAATTCTACAGAAATCAACGTAAACAGCAGGAAGAACGGCAGAGTAGAGTTCATAACCGTAGGGCGCCTTGACGCCTGGCGAGGCTTCGACCTTGTGATTGAGAGTTTTGCACGCGTGGCAAAGACAAACAAAAATATACACCTTACCATTGTGGGCAAGGGAGCCGACAAAGAGCGCCTGAAAAGCATTGCCAAAAACCTGGGCGTGCAGGAACAGGTGACATTCACCGGCAAGGTGGCAATGGATGAGTACTACCGCCTACTTGCCGCAAGCGACGTTGTGGTGAACGCATCGCTGAAGGAGGGGGCTGTGACCGTTTCGTTCGACTCAATGGCAATGGGCAAGCCGCTGATATGCCTTGACACAACAGGCTACACACGCTACTTCTCAAATGAGTATGCCGTTGTCATCCCGCGCACAGGGCGTGAGGAGGTTATATCCAACCTGGCTGCGGCAATGGAGCGAATGACAAATGCCGATGAGCGCACCGCAATAGGTGAAAAGGCAAAGACAGCCGGAGCGCAGTTCACATGGGCTGCCCGCGGCGAGGAGTTCAAGGAACTGCTGATGAAGAGGTTGGGAAACAAGGAATAAATAATACCCCTCTGGTCTACGACAAGCCTATCGGCACTCCCCTTTTTAAACCTAAAGGTTCAACTGTCGCAAGCAACGCTCTCCCGCGTTGTCCCCTACAGAGGAGGAATTACCAAAACTAACAAAAATTGTCCCTCTTCAAGGGGGACGAGAGGCAAAGCCTCGGAGGGGGTTAAAACTGAAATAACAAACATACCCCTCTGGTCTACGACCACCTCCCCTACAGGGGAGGAATTACAAGCAAATAAACATGGATACCGAGAAATACAATCCTTTGTACAATCAGAAGGAACTGAAAGAAAAAAGGAAAGAACTTCGTTCCAACTCAACATCGGCAGAGGCTGTATTGTGGAGAATGTTAAAGGGTAAACAAATAGAGGGGAAAAGGTGGAGGAGACAGTTTTCAATAGGCTATCACATTCTTGACTTCTATTGTCCTGAAATTAAACTGGCTATTGAACTTGACGGAAACGAACATTACACTGTTATTGGTAAATTCAATGACGAACGAAGAGAAGAATATCTAAAATCTTTAGGAATAACGATTATAAGATTTGAGAATAAAGATATTTGGTATTCTACTGAACATGTTATTGAAACAATAAGAGAACACTCTTTAATAAAATAATACCCCTCTATAGGAGGAATTACAAAAACTAACAAAAATTGTCCCTCTTCAAGGGGGACGAGAGGTAAAGCCTCGGAGGGGGTTAAAACTGAAATAACAAACGTACCCCTCACTCGTTTGCTCGAGCTTGCAGTTTTCACCTTTCACCTTTCACATTTCAGTTCGATTATAGATGACTACTCTTGACAAGATACTCAATTTCACCGGCGGTGAGAGGTTCTACCGTTTTGGGAATGCCGACGGCAAGTATTGGATTGTGCCGGCACATGGTATGCGCACAGCGCTAAGCCTGTACCAGCCAAGCGGCACAAAGGGCAAGGTTGTCAAAAAACTTTTGCCTTGTCTTCATTGGATGGCACCGGTGCGCAAGGTGATAAAAGCCGAGACATTGCACTGCCACCTAAACAGCGAACTGCACAGCCTGCTATGCAAGACCTTTGGAGTACAGGATATTGAATTCGCGATTTTTGAGGGAACACCATCGGTACACCAAAAAATCACCATACAGCTGAGCTGCAATGGCAAGATTTTAGGCTACTGCAAATTGAGTGACAGTAAAGAGATAAAAGAGCTGTTCGAGAAAGAGTGCGGTATACTTGAAAGGCTTTACAATAGTGGTGTTACGGGCATTCCCAAAGCGCTCTATTGCGGTACATTGACGTGTGGGACACATATATTTGTACAGAGTACAAAAAAGACAGCCTCATCGGCCGTGATACACGAATGGGATTCATTGCACAATGATTTCCTGTTGCAGATGCAAGAAAAGACAACTACAACACTGCCGTTTGAAAAGAGCGACTACTACACCACTCTAACCGCACTCGAGCAACACTTGGAGTGGTTGCCACAGAACATTGACCGCAACATTGTGACAAATGCGATTGATACGGTAAAGGCAAAATATTGTGGTAAGGAGGGGGATTTCTGTGCCTGCCACGGTGATTTCACTCCCTGGAATATGTTTGCAAATGGCAAGAAACTCTTTGTCTTTGATTTTGAATATGCAGCAATGAGCTATCCTGCCGGACTTGACCGTTACCACTTCTTCACACAGACAGCTGTGTTTGAAAAGCATTGGGGGATTGGTGAGATTGCTGCGTACATGGAAAGCGATTCAGGCAAATGGATAGACAAGGAGTTCTATGCCATGTATCTGCTCGATGTCATTTCGCGTTTCACAATGCGCGAGAACGGCAAGGTGACTGCCGATGCTGCAACACCGTTCCTGTTATGGGGCAAGATATTGGAAAAAATGATTTGATATAAAAACACTACCAAATGAAAAATATAGTCTGTTTTCACCTTTTCAACGATTTCAGCGGTAGCCCGCAGGTGTTGCGCACAGTAATTGAAGGGTTGCTCGACAAAGGTTACAGCATAGACCTGGTAACCTCGCGCGGTGGTGTGCTTGATGAGCTTGCAAGCAAGGAGAAACTGAGACTCAGGCAATATAACTACAACTTTGCGCGGAACAAGATTATAAGGACAATGCGCTATCTATGGGTGCAGTTAAGAACCCTGTTCGTGGCGCTTGGCTATATATTCAAGAAGGATACTGTGATATACATAAACACCATTCTGCCCATTGGCGCAGCCATTGGCGGCCGTCTGGCAGGAAAAAGGATTGTGTATCACTACCACGAGAATGCAAAGGCCAAAAGTACCGCATACCGCATATTGGCAAAGATTATGCAGATTATTGCAAACGACATAATTTGCGTATCGCAATACCAACGCTCGTTCCTGCGCCGCAAGAAAAGGGTGTACGTCATCCCCAACGCACTACAAAAGGAACTTACAGCCAGGCTGCACCCCAACAGCGACAAGGCTTTTGAGAACCGCCGTGTGCTGATGCTTGGTTCGCTGAAAGGATACAAAGGAACAATGGAGTTCATCGCACTTGCCGCGAGGATGAACAAATATAGTTTTGAACTTGTTATAAATGACTCACAGGAGAACATTGACAGTTATTTGAAGGAGAATGGAATTACCACCACAGCAAACCTGACAATATATCCTCGACAGGAAGATGTGGCTCCGTTCTACAACAGGGCGTCATTGCTGCTGAACCTGTCGAACAGGGAACAGTTCATTGAGACATTCGGACTCACCGCATTGGAGGCCATGACAGCGGGATTGCCGGTGATTGTTCCTACAGAGGGAGGTATTGCCGAGATGGTCACCGACGGTGAGAACGGATACAAAATTGACTCGCAAGATTGTGGGGAGATAGAAAAGTGTATAGAAAATATTTTACGCAATAAAGATTTTTTTGTAAATTTGTCAAACAATGCTTTGTCAAAAGCCGGGTTGTATGATGCCGGGCATATGGTAGACAACATTGCAAATATCTTGTAAACAATAGTTTGCAACGCATAAAGAGTGAAAAAAGTCGCTATTATAGGAACGCAAGGAGTACCTGCAAGCTACGGAGGCTTCGAGACGTTGGTTGAGAATATCATTGGAGAGAACTGCTCCAATGGTATACAATATACCATATTCTGTAGCAGCAAGGATATGCCGGAGAGGATGGACGAGTACAAGGGAGCAAGACTGAAATATGTACCCTTGAAAGCCAACGGCGTGCAGAGCATCCCATATGACATCATATCTATGATGCGTTCCATAAGCGGTTAC
>JAEIGA010006098.1_pt1 | contig 18348 bp, 10 predicted proteins | sample 9270691 | NCBI WGS metagenome assembly JAEIGA01 (sample SAMN17057246, study PRJNA624740) | gut metagenome | biome: biome; isolation source: fecal sample | host: Bos grunniens | place: China: Xizang | collected 2019
GACAGAAGCGTAATTAGGATAAAGATTAAGATACGGAATTGTCTTGGGAGACTTTTTCATCACAAGAGAAGACATCTCTCCGAGATATGGCAAATCAAGCGCGCTCGGCTCATCGCAAATATCAACCATCCAAACGGCAGGATGGTGAGAAACTTTCTTTAAAAACTCGTCTATACGCTGTTCATACTTAGCGACAGGATGAGTTTTACGAAGCTGCCCCGCCTTCGAGCCGTCGCCTCCCCACCACGAAGGAAGCGCACCTGAAACTACTGCACCTATCGAATACTTTTCGAGAATATCGAGTATCTGCACATCATCAGGCGTTACACCCGTAACTACAAAATCAATTCCGCACTCCTTAAGATCCTTTACATAAGACTCAGAATGAAGAGGTTTTTTAAAGCAATATCCTCCTATAAGCAACTTGGATCTATCCATTCGCGGCGCATCAGCAACGCTTTTTGGCGCAAATGAGCACGCCGAAAGCAATGTAAGTGATGCGCCCAAGCAAACAATGTTCATTACTTTTTTCATTTTTTCTTTTCCTTTCTTTATTTTAAATCACTACCACTCGCTCATGCCGTACACCGTGGATTCTCACTCTTCGGCATAAAGAAGCACTCAATAGCGCACCCGAGAAGCCTTATCAAACCTATTGCAGTCATCCACCAAAGCATTGACTCAAGACTCGTGGCGTTAAGGCGCGTTAGAAAATCGATAAAAGCGGGAGGAAAAACATCCTTGAAATATCCGTACCCTGTAACGAAAAGAAGAACGGCAGGATAAATGAGGTTTAGCGGCACCATCCACCAGAGAAAACCAAACCTGTTCGCAGAAACCTCAGCCGTCGTATATATCCCGACAAGAGAGCCCATCATCGTCACGGCAACCATCCACGGAATCGCCCACCAGTAAGAAGAGTAAACATCTCCGTGCGGCAATAGGCTTATGATATTCCGACCGAAAAGCGCAAAGAATACGGCAATAAAGAAGCTGAAAACCACTATCGCAGCAGAAGTTTTCAATATTAGAGGACGCACATCAACACCTTTAGCCGCCCTCTCAGCCGTAAACGGAAATATGGTAAAGACAAGTGTGCAGTAGAGGAAACTTGAAATATCTGAAAAGCGCGTCACCACATAGTAAGCCGCAGAATCCATCTCGGGGAGGCGCTGGCGTAAAACTGTAGTTTCAATAAGACCGCAAAAACTGCCTGCAACGCCGCTTATCGCAAAAACCAGAAAGAGTTTTCCAAAACGCTTTGCCACATCTTTCGACCAGTACGCCTCCGCCTTTACCGAAAGCTCTTTGCGAAGCGAAAAAAGAGACATGACAATATTAAAAACAGGAGTGCTCATCTGGCCTACGAAATAGCCAGCAAGAGGTCTAAAAGGCATGGCTATAAGCATCGTGACGAGACGCACGGGCGCACCTATGAGATTTATAAAAGAAGTTGCGCGGAACTTTTTGAGCGCCTGCATCGCATTTGAATACACGGGGGCAACAGCACCGACAAATGAACTTATCAAAATCAATATACCGAGCGACCCTTCGGCAACGCGGATGCGCTCAAGAAAATGAGGAAGAATAAAATAAGAAAGTACCACTGCAAGCAAAAGAAAGATGACGCTTGCGAGAAAGACGCCTCTCATCAATGTTTTAAGCTTACCGAACTGCTTCTGTATGGAAAGCAATGAAATCTCATTGCGAAATGTCGAGACAAAAACAGCCATCGGGAAAGCAAGGAATGTTGCATAGTTCGTTATCGGCAGTACTGCCCCCAATTCCGACGGCGGCACATAGCGAGGCACAAGCCAAAGACCGACAAACGCGTTAAGCAAATCAGCTGCGCGGCTTGCAAGAAATATCATCAGGGAATACCACCAAAAGTCTCCCAGACAAGAACGGAATTTGCCGATCGCCTCTTTAATCTGCCAGATTTTAAACATGCTTCACCCAAGTCTCGCGCATAAACTTGATGGAGCGCGAATACATCTGATCGACATTCGCAGCGCTTGAGATTTCGAGAAAATCACGAATCTCCTCGGAAGAAAGAAAGAAACGCGTCTTTAGCACATGGACATAACATCTTACAGGATCGTTATTCCAAAGCTTCCTGAAAATCCAATGGGTAAAACGCCATGTCTCACCGCGCAAAACCTCATTATCCTCCTTCGGAAGAACTAACGCCTCATGCTCACCGTCATAATCGGGATGTGCTCCTTCTATGGAAATTTCACCATGCGCATTGGGATTTGCGTTTAGTATATACCCTCGCACATAACGGCGAAGCCACCCTTCAAAACTCCCTTCGGCACGGAAAAGATTGATTTTGCCGCGCCCTATCATATCCTCGTAAAGCATTCCCATCAAATCGCCGGCAGAGATTGAATAGCGACGCATCAATCCTGCGCTGCGGGAACTCGCAGCCTCGGGCTCGATGACTCTCTCCCAAACAATCTTCCAGCCGGCTTCCTCGCCCTCGCGGACAAGCTTAAACCATTCGTCGTCTGTCATCCGAACGTCAACCCCCCGGGAACACTCTCGCGCCCTTCTCTGTGAAGCCAAATACGCTCGGCTCTAAGCCCTTCGATAAATTGAGCGCAAGTAAGAGAGGCAAGGCCATTTTGCACTTTCAGTTTGAGGCCGAAAAGCTCAAGCAGCGCTTTATCGACGATTTTCTCTTCCCCGTCTAAAACTTCCACCTGAATGACGGTAGAATCGGTGGAGGCGGGCGGGAAAGTGACGCGCGCCGTCCAGCGATTGCTCACATCCTTTACCGGGAGCGAAACGAAGAGAAACGATATGCTCTTATCGGCAGGAGTTTTCATTTTGCCGCAGAAGAGGAAGAGCTCCTGTACGACTTCATCATTTCTGCGCTCTCGCGAAATGTCTTCTGTTCGCGCGCCAACATCTTTTTATAAACTTCAACATCGACTATGGAAAACTCAAGACGCCCGTTTTCTATTTTAACATCGTACGAAACCTCAAACGGATATTTTTTTGCGTCAAGAGCTTTCTTGATACGCGACTTAAGAGCATCAGTCACTGTTTTTTCATTCGCAAAAGGCTTCTCCGGCTCAAGGAAGCCAGAAATTTTCGCAAACGCCATAGTATCGCGGTCAACGACCATTTCGCTCGTCTCGAACCCCTCATAATCGCCTTCCTTGATGTAAATTCCGCCAGGAAGAATACGAGTCTTATCGATCTTGGCGCGAAGCTCAAACCCGAAAGGCGCAGCAAAATCCATCCTCTTTGGAATTGATGAGAAATAATTCATAAGCGCAGTGCGGTCGGCAAATTCCTCTTCATACCGGCTTGTCATACGCGCATACTTAACCTTAAGTGCATCAATATCTTTTTTAAGAGACGATACTGCCGTAGAAAGGCCTTTGTTTTGCATTCTTAAGTTCTCTATCTGCAATCTTGAATAAACGAGCATGCCAAGAGTAACGACAATGCCGAATACGGCGACAGCAACTATACGTTTCATGTTATTCTCCTTCCTTTATTTGATTCAAAAGAAAAGGTAAACTAACCTCGTCTGATAAATCTTTCTGTATTATACCATATTTAAATCGCTCCCGTTCATAAAGAGATGATGACGACGATTTTAAAAAGTTCAATAGATATCTCATTTCGGACAATCAAGGGATGATTTTTGGTATAATTTAACTCAATTCATTTTGAAGGACAAAAAAAAATCATAAATATTGAATTTCAAAAACAAAAAAAAGAACACCACAATGAACACGAAAAGTTTCATGATTGCCGCAGTTATAACACTCTCAACAGCATTCTCCGGTTGCGCCATCGCCCAATCCTCAAACGGAAATGATACGATTAGAGTTGGCACATACAACGTCCGTCTCTCTGCAGGCGACAAAGGCACTCCCAACGCATGGGCAAACCGCAAAGACGATATAGTCGTCTTTATGAAAAATCTCAACCTTGATGTATTCGGTCTTCAGGAAGTTCGCCCCGACCAGGCGAAGCACTTTGACAACGCATTCAAAGATTACCAAAAGTTCGGCGAACACCGTGCCGCCGACAGGGTAAGCGACGAAGCCTCGCCTATATATTTCAGAACAAACATTTTCGAATGCATAAAAGGCGGAACATTTTGGCTTTCTGAAACTCCTGATATTCCTGGATCTAAAAGCTGGGGAACCGCCTGTCCGAGAATCTGCAGCTGGGCCATTCTCAAAAACCGCAAAAACGGGAAAGTCTTCTGCTTTGCCAACACACACACGGATCACCGCTCTGCATTGGCCCGAAAAGAAGGAATGCTTCTTGTGATAAAGCGCATGAAGGATTTCTCTCCCGCCGGAACTCCAATAGTCTTCACGGGCGACCACAACTGCCGCGAAACGGACGAGCCTGCCCAGGCCGTTTCAAAAATCCTCGTCGACGCGCTTTACGCCTCAAAAACACCGCCTGAAGGCCCATGGCGGACATTCTCTGGGTGGAAGGTGGACAATGCAATCTCTACGGCTGAAGCTCTAAAATTTCCACGCAAAGAACGCAACGCAAACGTGAGCGCAGACGGCAAGGTAAAGTTTGGCCCCAGAATCGACTACATCTATGTCTCTGAGAGCATCAAAGTGCTCACTTACAAGACACATGCCGATCTGAGGCCCGGAACAAAACTTTACCACTCTGACCACCACCCGGTCACAGCGGAAATCGAGCTTTAAAAAAGCTCGAAGTATTTGTCGGTATAGAACTTCTTGTGCTCTGCGTCAGTGCCTTCGTGGGGCATAGCTTCAAAGTACGCCTTCCAGTCGGCCTTGGCTGCATTGGAATAATCGTAAAAGCCCTTTGAGGAATCGTCCGCCTCAAACTTGGCGCGGGCATCCTCAAGGGATTTAGACGAAACGGCCGCCTTCACGAAAATCTTCTGGCGCGGCTTAATCATGAAATCGAGAATATACCTCGTTCCCTTCTTGCCGTTCGCCTTCATTGTGCGCACAGCTACAGGCTTAAGGCCGAACTCGATTTTCACATATACATCGCGCTCTTTACCGTCAAGCCCCTTAACACGGTTATGACCTTCAAAGACGCCATCGTTAAACGAGCCTTCTGAAAGAAGCACCGTTCCGTCCGGCCCATCCTGCGTGTCGAGGCAGAGCTTCATAATGCCGCCGTTTGAATGGTTGAAAAGCGCATAAGCGCAATTCTTTGAGGACGTGAAGCCTGCGCCAAGCTGCCATTCCTCGAACTTGGTAAAATAATACCCAGGATTGCGCCCGCTCTCGCAATACTCAGACGATTTATCCATCTTACGCGTGAACACACCTTCTCCTGAGGGATCTTCATCGCGGAAAGGAAGAATGAAGAAATCCTGCATCCATTTTCCGCCCTTCTCTTCGCGATGGCGAATTGAAAAGCCGCGCACAAACTCGTCCATAGAATCATACCCGCTCTTGCCATCGCGGCGGAAATCATCGCCAGGGCGAGAGACAGTATTGATACCGAAATGCTGGTTTGAATCTCTCAATGCTCCGGCAGGCATGCGATCAGGACGATTCTGCGTACCTTCCTGAAGATTGACAAACGAATAGTTATTGCGCACGAAATCAATCAACTCAAGTGAGCCTGTAAGATAATCGTAATCATCTCCGAAAAGAGAGGCGAAAAAGCCATTTTTGGAAGGAGTTGAGTAATACTTGTATTCGCGATGGTCACCATTGTAGAAAATTACATTCATCGGCACCTTCGCCCCAAGTGCATTCTCAGGATCGATGCCAAGGCGCTTGAGCGGAATGCGCAGGCGATAACGCCTCCCTCCCGCTCCGGCACTCCTGCTGCTCACAGCATTGAATGTGTCATCCACTTCAAACGAACCGTCGGAAACGATGAAAGTTCCACAGTTGTTGCTGTTGGTGCCGTCAAAATGAACGTCGACATGGAAATCCTTAAAGAGGAACCTGACGCCATCGTTAACGCCCCAGATATGTCCGGCATTGTTGTAGCATCCGCTATAGGAAGATACCTTGTTATATTCGTAATTTCCTGTTATGTAGAGCCATTCGCCATAGAAGCCGAAACGCGCACCGCCGCCGGGAACGCCGGGAATGTTTATTCCGTTAATATCACGGTTGCAACTTACCCCTCGTCCATTACGAAAACCTTTTCCTGTCCACTTTCCTGACTCGTCAACGGGCGAAGAACTCATCACGCACGCCTGGGCAGGAAGAGCCGGCTTTTCCGGCTTCTTGCTGAACACGAGGCGATTGGTGACTACTGTTCCGTCTGGCTGAATAAGCTGCAACTCGTTGTCCCACACATCGCAGTTGACAAGTTCCGACGCCTCGTCGATTGGCATGGCCGTACGGATTACATTGTCCTTAAACACGCAGTGCGTAGAACCCTGGAAGGAGAATAACATTCCGTTCCTGCCGATAAACGTGTTGTTCGTTACTGTAATACCATAGCAGTCATGCATATGAAACGGCCAATAATCCTCCTCGAACACGTTTCCGGTATAAGTCGTATACTGCCCGCCCTCATCATTGTAAAGCCCTGGCCAATCGCCGTTGTCATGGCAGTAGTTGCCGATAAAGAGGCATCGCGTCTGCGCACCGTAAAGCCCGCCGCCGTCTCTGTAGACAAGCATCGTGTGATGGATGTGATTCGAAGCGATAAGCGAATCGCACGACCACGCGCTAATCCCGACACCCCTTGTATGATGGATGTGGTTACGTATCACTTTTACATCTGAATAGAAACTCAGTCCCGTGGAAAGATGATGCGTCTCATTCTCCTCAAAAAGAGTACCGCCTCCGCCGTACGTCCAAAAGCCGACGCTTCCAAGATGATGCGCATGGTTACGGCGGATTGTCTGCCCCCAGTCATGGTACGTAGCCCACCCGTTTCCTGCGACATGTCTAAATTCGCAATCCTCAACAAGCGCGCCGGCGCAACCGCGCACAGCGGCAGCGTTGAGATTATCCATCTTATCTGATTTTGCACAACCCTCAAATACCAATCCACGAAGCGTAATGTCGCGAGAACGAGCCATGTAAAGAATTTGATTTATCTCACTGACTTCGCCATTGATGTTTTCCAAACTCTCACCTTCGCGTGGCCAATAATAAATTTTATTGTCGCCGATGGAATACATCCATGAGCCAGGCTCCGTCATGCCGACACGTGAGTTGTAGATCTTATAGCCCTGATTAAACTGCCCGATTGGCATTGCCGTTCCTCTGGCAAGATGGAAAACGCCTCTCTCCCAATCGTTTGTAGCGATAAAAGTCGTAATAGAAGCCCATTCTTGCGGGATGAAGAGTTTTACGCTCGTCAAATCGAGATCTTTAAACGAATCCATCGCCGGAAGCGTTCTGCGATCATAACGGATGGTGCGCCTATTGTTCTTGGGTATTTCCGCAAAGCCTGCGATGTACGGAAGAGTTTTTCTTCCGACTCCTTGCGGAAAACAGGAAAATGTGGCCATTTTCCCGTTAACGACGAAGGAATACGTCCAGCCGTCCCTCGCCTTGAACGGGAAGTCGGCAACGAGAAAACGCTTATCCTTCGGATCAACCTTCCATCCTGAAACTGGTCGAGCACCGGTAAATACGGCCTTGCCCTTGTTCTCAGCCTCGATTGACAGGCCTGCGTCACCGCTTAAAATTGAGACTGTTCTATCAAAACGGTAAAGGCCATCCTTGACGATGATTTTTTTATCTTCGTCGGAAAGAATGTTTCTTGTAATATCAACAGCTTTTTGAAGCGTTGCAACTGGCTTTTCCTTTGAACCGTCACCCGTAATATCATTTCCGTTGGGAGAGATCCAAACTGTCGCGGCAAGAATTCCGGCAAAAAAACTATTCATCTTTTTATCCTCCCACTCTTACTTAGATTGAGCTTGACCTTTGGCGACCGGGCGATATGTGATAAGAGCCGTGCAATAAATGTCAACAATATCGCGATCGGAAAAGAGCCCTTTCTTTTTCGGATAAAGCTGTTCAAGAGCTTTACGCATAAGAACCACCATCCGACTCCCTTTATTCTCCGAACCCATCTCGATCACATCCCCATCGGAAGTTGTAATCGAATAGACGTATTTAACATCCTTCATGTTAACGCCAAGGACTTTATCGATACTGAAAAGGCTACCGAGAAAATGCTTTTCAGGATTTGCCTTTAAATGCACTCCATAACGGATAAGATTGTTGCGATGAGAATCCTTAACCTTTCCTGCTGGATAAAAAACGGCGACGCGTCCTTTTCCGGAAGTGCCGGCCTTAATTGCAAGCATCGCATTCTCGCGCCTTATTTCATCAAACGCTTTTTCATCAATATTCTCACTCTTGAGGCCAAACTTCAAAAGCTCGCCTGAAATAAAAGCGCCATCCCTATAACGAGCGCTGATAAACTTAACGCGGCTATCGTTCTTAAACGGCATGGCAAACACCCAAACGGCTTCGCCCTTGGCACGGTCGAACCGTGTTTCATCATCCGCCACGCGGTAATCCATCGCGCTTGTTCCGCGAAAGACCTCGCCGTGAAGTTTATTGAACGCTCCTCGGGCTTCATCAATCGCCGCAAACGGCGACTTTTTCTTCTCGGCGCAAAAGCAGTTTAAAACGGCTAAGACGCCTAGAGCTAATATTAGTTTTTTCATTGTTTTTCCTTTTTTTAAATCGGATCTATCAGAAGAGGGGTTTTTCCCTTTTTATTTTGAATTGGCCATTTCAAAGACTAATTCTCCGCCTTTGAAAATATCTGCATGCTTTATAATAAAGCCGTCCATCTTCTTACCGTTTAAAGTTACGCTCTTCACATACTTATTCTCGCGCGAAAGATCTTTGGCAATTATTGTGAATGTCTTGCCGTTTTCAAGATGAAGCGTTATCTTTGGCATCTGCGGAGCACCTATTACGTAATCTCCTCCGACAGGATTAAGCGAGTAAAAGCCTAAGCAGGCAAAGACATACCACGAACTTATCTGCCCGCAATCATCATTACCGCAAAGACCATCCGTACTGTCAAAGAAGTAGCGCTCGCACAGCTCGCGCACAATTTCGGCGGCGCGGTCTGGGCGTCCTGCATACTGCCAGAGATACGGGACGTGCTGATCGTGCTCATTGCCGAGAGCGAACTGACCGATCGTGCCCGAACATTCGCCCGTCTTCTGATCGGCGGGAACTTCAGTATTGTCGGTAAAGAGCTTTTCAAGGTGAGAGGCAAACTTCTCTCGGCCGCCGTAAAGTTCCACGAGTCCTTCAGGATCCCACATGACATGCCATGAATACTGCATTGCACCGCCCTCTGTATAATCGTTCCAATCACCCTTTGCTGGCCACTGGCGATACGGCTCGAACGGTGTGCGCCAAGATCCGTCCGCCTTGCGCCCGCGCATAAGGCCGGTTTCGGCATCATAGAAATTCTTGTAGTTTTTAAGATGCTTCCTGTGATACGCGGCTCTTTCGCCGTTTCCTGCAAGCTCACTCACGCGCATTGCCGCGTAATCCACCATTCCCCATTCAAGCGTCTCGGAAACGCTCGCCCACCATTTGTCGCAAGGCAGATAACCGATTTTATCATAATAGATATCCCACCTGCTCTTGCCGTTGCCCATACCGTTATGAGCTTTAATCGTCTTTTCAACAGCCTCGAGGACACGCTTCGGCGACGACTTCAAAAGCCCTTTTATAAGTGCGTCTGCTACAATGGTTATGGAATGAGGCCCCATCATGCAATAATTTTCACCGCCGAACATCTGCCACTTCGGCATCTTACCCATCTCGTCATACCATTCAAGCATCGTCTCTGCCACGGCCCCAGCCATTTTCGGAGTAAGAATTGTGTAAAGCGGATGCGCCGCACGATAAGTATCCCACGTGGAAAGAGTCGTGTAAACTTCCGTTCCTTTGGCGGCACGGATCTTGTTAATTGTCTTTCCATAACCTCCGATATCCTGGAAGCGGCAACGGCCGTCCACATCGCTGAAAAGATTGGGCTGCACATAAGCATGGTAAAGAGCCGTGTAAAAAAGCCTCTTTGCCTTACCATCACCTTCCGCGTAAGCGCAGGAAAGAATCTCATCCCAAGCGCGTTCGCAATCTCTTCTGCGCGCGTCAAAATCAAAACCTGAAGGATCGGCAGCCAAATTCTTACGCGCACCTTCAAAGTCAACTGATGAGATTGCGGCCTTAGCAACGATAGATTCTCCAGCAGTTACGTCAAAATCGAGTACATAACGGCGCCCGGCCTTGAAATGGTGCGGAACTTCACACCACGAGACGGGCTTTTTTGAAAAGTCTATACGCGTAAAAATCTCGCGTCCCTTATTCCAGCAAGTGACGCGGTTATACGCTTCTATCGCCCCTTCATCTTCGATGACTTTAGACCTAGACCAGACGACGCGATGGCGCGGGTGATTGGGATCGCTCATCGACCACCAGGCAAAAGACCCTGCCTGACAATCGAAAAACACATGAACGCGCCCGCCTTTTTTAAATGTGTAGCGGTGGTAAGCGACGCGCTTGGATGAAGTAAGCTCGGCGCGAACGGAATGCTCAGGAAGAGTCACGGCATAATACCCTGCGCTTGCCTTCTCGCTCTTCTTATCCATCTTAGCGACAAACCTTTGCGCCTCATTAGTCGGGTACGCTCCGGTAAAAGGAAGAAGAAGAAAATCCTGCAGATCGGTGCATCCAGTCCCGGAAAGATGAGTCTGCGTAAAACCGAAAAGGACATCAGAGCGCGGATCATACCCGTTGCACATGCTGCGATAGTCGAGTGCCTGCGAAAAATCGCTCGGATTATGATCGTGGGGCGTTATGACGAGCGATGTATCAGGGCCAGGCTGCACCATGCCCATGGGCCAGACGGGGCCTGGGAATGTGTTTCCTCCATTGCCGGTGCCTATCATGGGGTTTACAAATCTCGCCACATTCAAATGACGAACTTTTTTTATCGCAAGCACTTGACCGTCCTTCAGGAGCCTTTCTGAAAGCGGTTCGTACGGAAGGTCCTGCACGGCACAGCCCGCGGCGATTGCCTGCGCCGCCGCGGTACCCGCGACCTGACCGAGCGCAAAGAAAACAGGCTCCATTCTGATCGAGCCGAAAGCGATATGCGAGGCGGAAAGGCACACAGGCACAAAGAGGTTTTCACACTCTTCCTTCTTTGGGATTATCGAGCCGTAATCAATGGGATACGGAGGGAAATGCACACCGTTTTCATCTGTTCCGACTTCCACATCACCTTCGTTGAACACATTGCCGTTTTTATCTGCCAAGCGACGGACATGGTGAGAATCCATCGTATAAGCCGCCATCGCGACAGGTTTTGGAACGGTCACCTTACCGCGGCAATTAGCTTCGGTCATTACGTACGAGCCAACCATTCTCCTCGCTTCACGAACATAAAGCTGAGACTGCCAGCCGTCGCCCGGCCCGTCGGTGAATTCATCCTTACAGGTGCCCCAACGCGAATAGATGCGCCTTACTGAAGATGGTACACGCGGATGGTTTGCAAGCGTCCACATAAGGCCGCACTGATAATTAAGATGAGCATTGAAAATCTTCTCGCGCTCTTCGTAAGAAGCTTCAGGCCACGCCCAGTTCATTCCAACGAAGTCGCTTGAAAAACCGTCGCGGTTGTTCGTATCAGTTTTTCTGTTCGGCATCCTTGAATTTATCCACGGAAGCCTCCACTCACGACCGGCTTCATAATACTTCTCACCCTTGGCGGCAAGCTGCCTGAAAAGCAGCTCATACGCCTTATCGTCGTAGGAAGACGGTTTTTTAAATGGAATACGGTTTTCGGGGTCGTCTGTAAGACACATTCTAAAACAATAAGCCTGTACAAAATTGTCGCCCGTTCCATCTGCGCGTCCATCGTCCATTTCCACACCTGGGAGGAGCCCAGAAGAAGGATCGCCCTCTTTTACGTATGCGCTAACACCCTTTTCGAACTGATGATAAATGGCGTGCTTACGCTGACAACCAGAAAGCGTTTCACCGTATTTCGAATTATCCTCGCGTCCTACAGTATATGAAACGCCAGACGCAGCCATAAGATCGCCCTCATACGTCGCATCAACGAACATCTTGCCCTTGAAGATGCGACCAGAAAGAGTCTTGAACGAAACGATGCGGCCGTTTTTGATGGTAACTCCGCCCTTGGAGCGATCAAGCTTTTCTCCGCGCACGACTTGGATTTTATCTCTCTTTATCCAGCCCTCGAGCACCGCCAAGGCAGCAGACGGCTCGAACGTCCACATAGAGTCTTCACCTTTCGTTCCAGAGCACTGACCGTCAGGAAGGTAGTCTTCGCGCTTCTGGCGCGTCCAATGTTTTTTATCTTTGTACCACGAAGCGATGTCACGATAGAACTCAAGCGCAACACCTCCAAACGCGCTCTTATTGCCGATATCGGTCTGCCCTAAGCCACCTGTAGTAAGCCCTCCGATTCGATTTTCAGGGCAAACTATAATGCAGTTAAAACCCATTCTATGAACCTGCACGGCGGTCGAGATAGCAGCGCTTGATCCGCCATACACGACAACATCCCACTCTTGGATGAGCGACGCGATATCTTCGCCTTCGCGAACAGATCCGGAATTTGAATTCCCCAATACGTTAAATGATGTAAAGGACACAAACAGTGAGACTATCGGTAAAAGTATTTTTTTCATAATGCGATAATTATACCAAAATTCTCTATATATTGGGCGCACCGAGCGATTTAAGCATGGGGAATTTCTCACATTCGAGCATTATGCATATACTTTCATATATGTATTTTCACTACGGGCATCCAAAAAAACTAGCATCAATCTTCACATGCCCGAAACTTTTCTTCCCTCTTACAAGCAGCTCCGCACGAGGAATGTCCGTATTTACTCAAGAATTTTCCGCACAAGGTTCTCATTTTATTCTTACAATACATTCTTACCTTTCTCGATAGCCCTAATTTGCGTTAATGAAGAATAAAGAATGATTAATCAATATTACTCTATGCATACATCTCAAATATATGGCAAAGCTCTTCTTCATTTATTGCCGCGATAACCTTCTTGCGTATTTCGCCTTTATTAAGATCCAGCCTCATAAACTTTTTAACACCACCTACTCCAACTGCCTCACGTACTAATTGAACCCTCCCTAAATGAAGTTCCTCATCCGCATATTTGGCCAATGCCTGCGCCTTCGCCAAATTATCTGCAAACGCCGCGCTGTGCGGCTCTAACACGTCAACTACATAACCAAAGGGAGACTTATAATCGCGCCGGATTATTAAGAAATCCGGATAAAAAGCCTTAATCTCACCATTCATTTGATAAGGCATGCAAAGCGCCCATTTTTGCCGCGCTTGATTACGTAACCAACAAACAAAATCCTCATTCTCAGATTCTTCTTTGATTAGCGCTTTTTCCCACGCCGAATCTAATTTAATTCGAGCATACCCGTCTTCATCAGCATACAAATGATTTGAATATACTTCTCCGTCTTGCGAAGCAATTCCTTGAACACTCTCTGGCAAAATAAAACTATGACGACTTACAGGATCATTCGAAGCTGTAATCTCATTATATTCGCTTTGAATACGCTCATTCGATACAACTATATATTTACGATATTCGTCATCTAATTCATGAAACTTTTTCTTCGCATACGTAAAAACTTTATCCTTGCTCGCCTGATCACTGGCGAAAATAATGCAGTCGATCTTATATCCATCCCCCTCCTCTTCTAGGCTGCGCCCATAATCATGCACCAATCCCGCTCGACCAAGCTGCATATCTGCTTCTCTCAACTGCCGATCTATATCCGATTCCGAAATAGACGTAAATTCCATTTGAACAGGAACATCAACAACCTTACCAAACGCGTCAAATACACTCTGACCTAAGCGCATTTCTCGAATGCGCCTTTCCTCCTCGCCATAAAGCCCGCTTTTGCGAATCTCTTTAATCGACTCAGTAATTATAGACACTATATCATCTCGAACCATTCTCGAGGCTTTTGGATAAATATTCGTTCTCGTCAAAATCCCCGACAAATTAAGAAGCGCGACTAAGTAGTCATTAATTTTCTGCTGACGCGTACGAACCTCATATTTGATTATGCCCATTTGATTGACACGGCGAATAATATCTTTACGGTCGATTTCTACCTGCAAAGTCAGCTGTTCTCTTTTCCCATCAGTAGCACCTTTTTTCTCACTGGATAAATTCGTCTCGTCGATAATCTCGCCGTCTAAACTCGACTTTTCTTCAGAACTCGATTGCAGAACCTTTACTGTAATTGGGCTCACCTCTGACACGCTCTGATATTGGTTATTCCCTTCCAATTCATCCGCTTCCTTCTGACTCTCCGTTCGTGCACACTCAACCACCGGCAAATTAGCGAAGAAATCCAATTGATTTGGATTATCAACTACAACTCTGCGCTTAATACTTTTACCTACGCCTAAAGGCATATACGCAACAGAATCCAATAAATCGCCGCCCACAAACGCCGGGATATCACCACACTCCGACGAGCGCAACTCTTCAACGACCTTCTCTACCGTTTCCGCGTTAAAATACGGCAGATACAATTTAACATCATTGAGAAAATCATCTACAACCACATGACACTGCAACGGCGTACGAATCATTCGCCCTAAAAGCTGTGCGATATAGGTAAAATCCTCAGCTCTTCTAAACGACATCATCGTTTCAGCTCGCGGACAATCCCAACCCGTCGAAAGATTCTCCTTAAAAAATACTACCTTTATTGCGCGGTCCTCTGCGATTGCGTTAGGCTCGGCATATTTTATCGTATATCCGTTAACCGTTATATCGCCGATAGACCCGAACGTATGAACGACTTCACCTTCTTCAAAAACCATTCCCGATTCTTCTGCTATCTTACCAATCGCCGCGCCGAGGTCAGTATCAGAAATCGTATTTTCTCCGGTCGCTGCTTTTACCTGAACTACAAAAACCGGATCAACGCTACGATAATGTTGACTTACGCAATAATCCTTCCAATGCTTACACTTTGCCATCCACTCTCGCGTCGCTGCCGCTAAAACGGCCATCGGGTCTTGCCTTTCGGGATTTTCAGGATATTTAATAATGATACGATCTTTCAAAAGCCCCGACGAACGAACCGCGTCAGTTGGTACAATCTCTTTTGAAATAGTAGATGAGAGTCTATCTACAAGTTTATTAAATCTATCTGGCGTCGCGCTCATACCGATGACTACAGGAATCGCCTCCAGTCCAACCTCCTTCCAGCCGCGCAAAAACCTCTGCATAATCGCCGTCTGCCGCCCGCCTTCATTACCCAACATCCCTCGATGCGCCTCATCTATAATAAAAAAGAGTCTATCCGATTTCTCCTTAATCGTATTTTGAATCGTCTCCCAAATTGTATATTGCCGCGAATCTGACTTAACACCTAAATTCCCTGCGCGCGAAAGTTTCTGAGTATTAAGAAAATAAATATGCCCATCTTCAAACGTCTCTCTATCAAACGACGCGTCCTCAACCGTTATGCATTGACCAAACTGAATTTTATCAGACTTTAGTTCTATCTTTTCCTTCGACTGCTCATTCAACGCAGGTGAGTCGCTGAGCCACACAAAAACAGCATTCGACATCTCATCATGACGCTCATCCCCAAATAAAATATTCTCTATAAAAGCCGTCATCATAACCGTCTTGCCGCTGCCCGTCGGAGCCTGCAAAGAAACAACTTGAGGCGTATGCGTTTCACGATATGACCTAATCGCATAATCCGCTTTTAAGCGCAGATTCTCAACCGCTAAACTCTGAAATGGGAAAAGCTTAATCTTCATCGTCTTAGCCTCTCTTTACATTGACCCGAAATGACGTAAGATAATCACCATAAAGCGAATACACCTTATGTTTCGGGAAAGCCTCAACTACCGCACGATACGAAGGCTCATAATCCGTCACAACAAAAATCGTCTCTACTTGAGGCGTATCGCGAACTTCTTTAGCAAACTTAGCGAAACTCCCCTCATCAAATAATACGGCCATCTTATTCTCCGGCCAAACGACATATCCCCTCTCCTTGTCTGACGGCGAATACTTTGGGCACTCTCCATGCGCACCCGCCTTCATCCACAATACGGGCAATAACTCCTCAAACTTTCTTCCAAGTGCAACCGCTCCAGGATTTAAAAATCCAAGCTTAAAAAACGCCGCGTTAGCCTTAAAGCCATCTGACATCTTTCGCGGATTATCCTTATCTCCTCCAAGATAATCACCTTTAAGCGGTTCGCCCTTAATATTCTCACCTTTTATTGAACACACAGTTCTAGGCCAAGTTACGTATCGGGCAATACCTTTAGACTCCCACTCTTGATCTCCTGGTCTCAAGCCCTTCTTTTGAAACTCCTTCGCCTCGGCATCAGAAACCTCATTGTTCGTCACCATAATACAACGACGATTTCCCCCATCCTCCGCATTGAGAAGATTAACTGCATGAAGCGTAGTGCCTGAACCAGCAAAGAAATCTAGTATGAGTGCATTAGGTTTATTGGCGACAAAAAAGCGAATGCAATCAGTGACAGCGTAGAGGGATTTAGGAAAATTAAATCTGTTTTCACCAATTACCTTTTTAATTAACAAACTACCATTAGTTTGCGAATTATGAGATGGCATATACCACATGCTTTTAGGCATCAGCATTTTATTACCATCCACATAATACCCAATGACTTCATTTTGCATACCTCTACTAGTAATTGTAATTTTTCCTGAAACAATATCGTTTACTGTACCTGTTGCAAGATAACGAACAATGGCTTTCGCAGGATTTGTGCCATTAGTAACCATAAGATAACCATCCTTGTGGAGTTGTCGCGCACTTTTGTAGTGCTTGCCCCATAAAGTTTCAATCCCACTAGGTGTTAGGGGATAAAGCGCATAGCATCCATTTGGAATAGGTACGCTATGCCGATCAACATGAAGTTCTAATGCTTCGCCAATGGAATGAATGCTTCCAGTTTTTGAATCAATAAAAATAGGATAAAACTGATTTGGTCTTGCACTTCTTACACTCGTATTTTCTCTACGACGCAAATTCCTCCATTCTAGTTCACGCACAACATCAGTTGAACTATCTTCGGCTTCAATATCATTGCTAAACATACTTGTTTTACCTGGAGAAATTAACGCATTACCAAATAGCAAAAAATAAATGTATTCATTCGTTCGTGAAAACTCATTGAATCGGTTTGTTCCTTCAGGTTTGATGACAGAAGAAATCATCTGCATCCTTGCTTCAGGAAACAGCTGTTCCAAAAGCATTCCAAGATGCAGATATTCCTTTTCATCAATCGTGACGATGAGAACGGAGTCTTTTGGATTAAGAAGTTTCTTAGCGAGTTTTAATCGTTTCTCCATCATCGAAAGCCATTTTGAATGCCGCCAAGCATCATTGCTATCAACATAATCGTTATTGTACTTCCAATCTCTTGCCCCTGTATTGTACGGAGGATCAATATAAATACAATCGACCTTCCCGGCATACAAATATTCCAACAGCTGAAGCGCATGATAATTATCAGCTTCTATGAGCGTATGCCATAAATCTCCGCCACCGTTCTCAATCGAATCCATCATTTTTAGATACGGATAAATCGGCTCGCCGAATGTCGCAACGGCAACAAGCTCTTCAATAGGATATTGAACTTCTTCGCCGCCCTTATGCGCAATACAAGTAGCTACTCCGTCATCAATCGACTTAACAATAAAAAGCGCTCCACCATCCTGAATGCGTGTCGCGACATTCATACCAGGCTTTATTTCTAAATCATAAAGCGGCGTCGCTTCAGGTAAATGTTCTTCAAATACAAGACCAAACTTGCGACCCTTCTCCAATTTACGGCATTCCGCGGCAAGAGCATCCCTTAATGAAGGATTCTCTACTTTAGCTATCAAATCATGCAGCTTCGACATCGCCGCGCCTCCGTCCATCCCCGCCTATATCCTCAGAATGAGAATCTCAAGCGGAACAAATCTTATCCGCGCTTTAACTTATTCGCCGCCGAAGACCATCCTCAATGCATGAAAAATGCGCACTCCTTCTCCACGCACTCTTCCGAAGCCCTACCACAGGCAAACAACTGAATACACGAAGAAGAAGCGCGCCTATACAGGCGCACCTCAACTATCATGCCGTTCAGTTATTTGAAATAGTGGTAGTATTTCGGAAGAACGACTTGTTAGCTTAGATGCTAAATCAACTAAACGTTCGGTGAGTTTCCCGTTTTCCGAACTATAATCTCGCGCCGCGTCACGCGCCTCGCAAGATGCGAATATTATATCAAAAATTCACCTCATAATGCCGCTTGGAATATATTCTA
>JAEIGA010006099.1_pt1 | contig 18348 bp, 14 predicted proteins | sample 9270691 | NCBI WGS metagenome assembly JAEIGA01 (sample SAMN17057246, study PRJNA624740) | gut metagenome | biome: biome; isolation source: fecal sample | host: Bos grunniens | place: China: Xizang | collected 2019
TAATCATTAAAAATTAATCAAAATGGCAGAAAAAGAAACAGAAAAAAAGCAAATCAATGCTGAAAAGTTAAAAGCCCTACAAATGGCTATCGACAAGATCGAAAAAGACCATGGTAAGGGTACCATCATGAAACTTGGAGACAACAAAGTAGTAGATGTACCTGTGATTCCAACAGGTTCTATTGGTCTAAACGCAGCTCTAGGCGTAGGTGGTTATCCACGTGGTAGAGTAATCGAAATCTTTGGTCCTGAATCTTCTGGTAAAACTACTCTAGCTATTCACGCTATTGCAGAAGCACAAAAAGCAGGTGGTATCGCTGCTATTATCGACGCTGAGCACGCATTTGACCGCTTCTATGCAGAAAAACTAGGTGTAGATGTAGAAAATCTATTCATTTCTCAACCAGACGACGGTGAACAAGCACTAGAAATTGCAGACCAACTTATTCGTTCATCTGCAATCGACATTATCGTTATCGACTCTGTAGCAGCACTTACTCCTAAAGCAGAAATCGAAGGTGACATGGGCGACAACCGCGTAGGTCTTCAAGCACGTTTAATGTCTCAAGCTTTAAGAAAACTTACTGCTAGCATCAACAAGACCAACACATGCTGTATTTTCATCAACCAACTTCGTGAAAAAATCGGTGTAATGTTTGGAAACCCAGAAACAACCACTGGTGGTAATGCGCTTAAATTCTATTCATCTATTCGTTTAGACATTCGTCGTGCTACACAAATTAAAGAAGGCGACGAAGTCATCGGTAACCAAACTCGTGTGAAGGTTGTTAAAAACAAAGTTGCACCTCCATTCAAGAAAGCAGAGTTTGACATTATGTTTGGCGAAGGTATTTCTAAAGCAGGTGAAATCATCGATATGGGTGTGGAAACTGGCATTATCAAGAAAAGTGGTTCTTGGTTTAGCTACGGTGACAGCAAACTTGCACAAGGTCGCGACGCTTGCAAACGCCTAATTCAAGATAATCCAGAATTAGCAGCAGAGCTAGAAGAGAAAATAATGCAAGTTTTAAACGGAACAGAAGAATAATCTCAAAAACAAACTGAGGCATCTTGGCTTAAAAGGTGCCTCTTATATTATAAAACTATGTACAAAGACAATTTCAAGAAAAACAACTTTAAGCGTGGCAATCGTGGTGCAGGCAACAACGCAGGAAAAGAGCCAGGCAACAAAATGATTTTTGGTATTCGTGCCATCATTGAAGCAATAGAAGCAGGTCACGAAATAGACAAAATTCTACTTAAAAAAGATATTCAAAGTGAACTTTCACAAGAACTTTTTGCTGCTGTAAAAGGCAGAAACATACCTGTGGTGCGCGTTCCAGTAGAGAAAATCGACCGCATCACAAATAAAAACCACCAAGGAGCTATAGCATTTATTTCTCCTGTGGCATACCAACGCATCACTCACCTTATACCACAACTTTATGAAGACGCAAAATGCCCATTCATAGTAGTTTTAGACGGTGTAACAGACGTGAGAAATTTTGGTGCCATTGCTCGTACTTGCGAATGCGCAGGTGTAGATGCAATTATGATTCCGCAACTTGGCAGCGCTTCTATCAACGCTGACGCAATTAAAACCTCTGCAGGAGCCCTACTTTCACTTCCTGTGTGTAGAGAGCACAACCTTGCAGCCATGGTAAACTACCTTAAAGAATGCGGTTTACGCATCTTTGCTGCTTCAGAAAAAGCAACCCAATCATATACAGAAGTAGATTACAGCGGTCCTATTGCCATTGTAATGGGCGCAGAAGACGTTGGCATCTCACCAGAAATAATGGAACTTTGCGACGAACACGTAAGTATTCCAATCAACGGCAACATCCAATCCCTAAACGTATCTGTTGCCGCCGGCGTTTTAATCTATGAGGCAATAAAAAATAGATAAATGATTAGGAATGAACGTAATCTACGAAGACAATCATATAATCATTGTAAACAAATCTAGTGGCGAAATAGTCCAAGGCGACAAAACTGGCGACACTCCACTAGTAGAAACGGTGCGCGCTTATATCAAGGAAAAATACAATAAGCCAGGCAACGTTTTTTGTGGTCTAACACACCGTCTAGACCGCCCTGTGAGTGGCGTGGTCATCTTTGCTAAAACCAGCAAAGCCCTTGAGCGTATAAACAATATGCTTAAAAACCACGAAATAAAGAAAACCTATTGGGCTATTGTTAAAAACCCTCCAAAACAGAGCGAAGGCACTCTAATAAACTACCTTGTACGCAACGAAAAACAAAACAAATCGTTCGCCTACCCTACAGAAAAGCCAAACTCAAAACGAGCAGAACTCAACTATAAAGTGATAGGCAAATCAGACAACTATACCTTACTTGAGGTAAATCTTATCACAGGTCGCCACCATCAAATTCGCTGCCAACTTGCAGCTATGGGTTGCCCTATCAAAGGTGATTTAAAATATGGTTTCGACCGCTCAAACCGCGACGGTAGCATTAGCTTGCATGCCCGCAGTGTAGAGTTCATCCATCCAGTATCAAAAGAGCTCATCCACGTAGAAGCACCCACTCCACAAGACACACTTTGGAAAGCACTACAATAAAAAGCGGTTGACTTATGCTGTCAACCGCTGAACATTTAAAAATTAGTACTTATAAAGAACAGCCTCTGCTATTCTTAAGGTGCCGAGATATTAGCTTGAAAATTGATATTAGAAGATATAGCGTGCAGCTACAGCGATAGCACCAGAATATAGACCATCAGCATAGAAGTCTACACCATATTTGTTACCTTCAACACCAATAACTGGACGCCAATCTACAGAAAGTTGTAGTGGGAATTCAAAGTTGTATTCTACACCGACACGTCCAGCTACACCACCAAATGCGTAAGGTGAATACCACCATGTACCCCAGTTGTAACCTACACCAGCACCTACACCAGCATACCAGTTCCAAGAACCTTTGTTTTCCCATGGAATCATAAGACCACCAGGATTTAACCAGTCGTAAGTAGCAGCAGCTTCAATAGCGTTGAAACCAGGAAGACCAAGTTCCACTTCAATCATGTTGTTTTCACCCATGCTGTGTTGATAAGAAGCTTCAAAACCATAACCAATACGAGCACCAATTGCACGTGGTTGAGCGAAAGCTGCAGTAGCCATAGCTACAGCAAATACGAATAATAAAGCAATTTTTTTCATAATAATAAAAATTTTAAGGGTTTATAAATAAATTAATTAAATTACCAAACACTAATTAGTCTGTTCCCTTCTGCTGTTTTCACAACATAAACACCTTGTAGAGAGCCATTAAGCATTGTAACATTTACACCTGCAAGGTCGTAGATTTCAAACTCTACTTCTGAATAAACAGTACCTTCTTTAGCATAAATAACTAATGTTTCAGCATCATCTATGGCTGTTGAAGGAGAATCCTCAATAGCATATGCTACCATTTCTACTCTTGCTTGTGCATCTCCCGCAGCAATTATCAAGGTAGCTTCATAAACTCCTATAGCCCATGGTGAGAAGATAACACGTACACTACCCACTCCATCTTGTATAGTTACAGGAGACAACGCAAACGCGTTCGCATCAGCACCAACAATAGTAGCAGTTGCTTGGGTTGCATTTTCTATGTTGAAGGTTGCTGTAACTTGTGTACTAGCATTTACTTTTGTTTCAGCAAAAGGAGGAACACTAATATCACTAATAAATACATCTGGTTCGTCTGGATCAATTGGTCTATCTCGTTTTGTTAAATACAAGGTAACAGTCCAATCTGAGGTAATAACTACGGCTACATCAAATACATCTCCTGGAAGTACGTCGGCATCTGGAGCAAAACTAACATTACTACCAATACCACCTGTTTGCATTATATATGCTTCACCTACAACAAGGTCTGTGCCATTTGTACCATAGTTAATAACGTTGAAATTGCCATCACCACCTACTTTAAAGGATACATCACTTGCTGGATAGGTGTAAGTTCCAGTATAAACACCATTACCCATAAAGGTTAGTTTATTAAAGTTTTCTACTCCGGCATTAAATTCTACAAATGAAATACCCTGATCAGTATTTACATCAAATAGATTTTCTTGGGCAACACCAGTTATTGTTAATGCCGCAACTAAATATCCAGTTTCTAAGTCATTAAATAGATTTACTTCTACCTTAGATACCAAAATAACATCATTATCTGCAATAGAAATGTCATTCAATCCATCTAATGTGTATGTTTTTCCAGATTCTACAGCATCTAAATATCTACCAGCGCCAAAGTTATAAACACCCCAGTCGGCAGAAGCTATTTTAAACTGACCACTTAACTCTAATTCTTGACCTTTTGGAAATTCCAATACAAAGTTCACACCATCGGTAGAGGTTAGCTTATAATTAGCATCTGGTTTCCAACCATTGATACCACCCATTAGATACATAGCACCTTTAGCTGCAGCTATGCTAAACGAAGGATTTTCGTAATCACCATTAAATTGAATGGTAACATCGTACACACCGCTTTCACTTACGGTAGTGCGAAGAATGTCATAATATACATTTACGTCGCAATTACCTACCACTTCAAATATTAAATCTCTACTGGTTTCGCCTGCTTCAAGCTGTATGTTTTGAGAGATAATAACCGTATTATTGTTTGCGTCGCTAAAGTTGTATTGATCACAAGATCCATAGCTAAGGATAGAGAAACGATCTATAGGTGTGGTTTGTGTGGTATGCTTGGTTACTAACATACTAGCTGTAATCCAATCTTCACCGATGCTCACAACTACATCCAACACATCTCCTACTTGTATATCCCCACCAACGATAATAGACTCAAACGCATTTTTATATAAGGTATAAGGTGTACCCAAAATTAGCGGTGTTCCATTAGTACCATAGTTTATGGTATTAAAGTCTGCTTCGCCACCTACCTTAAACATAAAGTCCAAATCAGTTACAGTGTATGAGCCTGTGTAAGTTCCGTTTTGGGTAAAGGTTAATGGAATAAAGGTTGTTTCTGCATTTATATTTACCGCTAACGAAACACCTTGGTCCGTGGTAACATCAAATTTATTTTCTTGGGTTACACCTGTTATCTTTAAGGTTTTGGTTTCCATAAAGAATTCTATTCTGGAAGCAATAATTTTGCCATCGGCTTCCAAATCTCCTCCACCTGATTGCAAGATATAGTTTTCACCGGCTTTTACCAAGAAGTTTCCACCAAAGTTATATGGGGCCCAATCTACTGAACCTGAGGCAATTTTAAAGGCACCTGCGATTTCCACTTCGCTTCCAGCTTCGTAGTAAGCTGAATAGTAGTTACCATCTGTGGTAGTAAGTTTGAAGTTTTCGTCGGCACCCCAACCTGTTATACCACCACGTAGATAAAGGGGTTCGTAGCCATCATCTGGCATAGGTGCTTGTCTATTAAGATTCATTATAGCAGACCAATCCTCTTCAAAAACAACCAAAACATTGATTACATCACCTACCTCATATTCATCGTCTATGGTAATGGATTCAAATGCACTTTGTTTTAATTCATAAAGAAATTTAAACTTAGCACTTGTACCATTGGTTCCGTAGTTAATGGTATTATAATCGCTTGTTCCAGCTATTTTTAGGCTAAAGTCTTCATCTGTTACGGTAAACGAACCAGTATAAGCTCCATTTTCTGTAAAGGTTAATGGAATAAAGGTTGATTCTTCGCCAACATATACTACTACCGAAACGCCTTGATCTGAAGTCTTATCAAATTTTTGGGATTCGCCTGTTATTTTTATGGTGTAAGTATTCAAATCAAATTCAATTTTAGACACTAAAATTCTTCCATCAACTTGAATATTGTCATTTCCATCACGTAACGCAACAAAATCTTGTCCTGCTGTAATAATTGGTTTTGTTGGATATGCACCAAAATTAAATGGATACCAAGTATCATTGCCTGATGCCAATTTAAAGTTTCCATAAAGTTCTATTTCACTACCTGGTGCATAGGTAACAGAATAGCGAATACCATCTATAGAGGTTAGTTTGTATTTTTCGTCAACACCCCAACTATTTATCTCACCACGCAAGTAAATAGGTTCGTGGTCTGGAAGAACAGGATCTAAAATCTCACCTGGTTCTAGAGTTCCATCATCAAAGGTTAATTTACCATGCCATATTAGTTGGTAATAATATGGTTTTAAAGGTTCAATCTTCAAGTCCATAGTTTGACTCAATGAACCGCCTTGTCCGTTGGTAAAGACGATGTAATCAGCTTTAGACAAATCTACAGTACAAGCAAATACATCGTAACCATCTATGGTTTTGGTCAATTTTCCCATAGGTGTACCAGGCCATGACACGATAGGAGTTCCAGTTGCATTATCATAAGCATAAGCAAAAGCATTCTCCCATTCTGTATCGGTTATACCCATTTTGTTTACGTAATATAGGGTAGTTTCACCTGTTGGAGCTTCATCAAAGGTAAGCGATTCATGCCATTCGCCTTGGTAATAGTATGGTTTTGCAGGATCAATGGTCAAATCGATAGTTTTATCACCACAATTAGGGTTATTAAATAGAATATGATCAGCTTCTGCCAAATCTACGGTATAAGAAAGTACTTGATAGCCATCCACAGTTTTGCCAGTGTCTGTCATTTCTTCACCAGGATACGTTGCCACAAAGTCACCACTGCTTTGAATCCATGTATAAGCAAAGGCATAAGCACATTCTGCATTGGCATTTTCGTTTACATAATACAAGGTAATCTCTTGACTAGGTACTTTTTCTACTTTACAAGCAACAGTTTTGTTGGTTGCATTGTATGTAAAAGTAAAGGAATAAACACCATCTTCTCCAACTTCTAGCACTTGATTTTCTTTACGGAAATCATTATTGTTATCACTTATACTGTAATAATACAAACCAGCTTTCATACGTTTTTTGTAGGTGTACGTATATTGGTTTGCAGCCACAGCCTCCATGCTTACACCAGTAAATACGTTGGTAAGACTAACTTTTACATTTGTATCTATCAATTCCCATTTAGCTGAAATTTCCTTGGCAGTAGCATCTAGTGTAAGAATAAGGTTATATTTACCCAATATTTCTGGAACAGCTATAGTTTTATTTACAGTTTCACATGGGAATTCATAACCTGCAGGTGAACCTGATGGAGTATTAGTTCCATTATAATAATATTCGGTAGGATCTAAAGCATATACTATGTCTAATTCTTTGCCTGTTTCGGAAGTAACATTCCATTGAGTTATTGATTCATGCACATTGTTACCTTTACAAACTGCTTGTGTTCCAGGAGTACCTTTATCATCTTTACCAATGAAAGGAACCCAATAAGAAATTTCATCTACAATAATTCTAGTAGAAATATCTGCTAAAGAGGCATACCAAGTTCCATCACATAAGTAAGGTTTTGACCAATCAATATCGTTTTCAATTTTATCCCCAAGAATCATCCCAGGACTATAGTAATAAACAACCTTATCATAAATAGTTGGATCAACATCATAGGTTTTAATTGGTAAGCCAAAAAATGTTTCATCCAAGGTTGTAGCAGTTGGACTATAACCTGAATCCTCGCCATACTTAGAACTAAATACTTTATTCAAACCACTGACATAGTTTCCGCATATCACGTATAATTTTCCTGCTTCTGGCTTTTGATTTACGTCTATTAAATTATAACCAAATCTACAATCATCAAAACTATCATACCATTTACCTTCTCTATAATATTTTACTATAGGTGAATCTATATATTGTTTTGCATCACCATCATTTATAGCAGAAACATAAATTGGGTTATTAAATGGTATTTCTACTTTATACACATCCATCCCATTTATATACATACCTGCCACCTTAGTTCCATGTACCGTTTTGCTAGGAGAAGTGGCATCTGCGGTATTGTAACAGTAAAAGGTAACGGAATTGTCATCACAACGATTCTCTCTTGCATAAATTGTTATTTTATCTGCATCAACATCTACTTGACTTGCAGTTGCTGAAAAATCAACACGTGCTTCGGCATCTCTAGAAAGAATAACTAATGTTGCATTGTACGTTCCAGATGCACCTGGGGTAAATGAAATTTGCACACTACCTACACCATCTTTTACTTCTTGTTTCACAATACTAAACGCATTAATATCGCCACCTAAAGTAGCTGTAGCCTCTGTGGCATTGGCTAAATTATATGTAGCCGTAACGGTAGTTGTTGCAAATGGTTCTGTTACAGCAAAAGATGGTACTTGTAAATTGCTAATGGTAACATTAGGAGCTTTGCCTTGAGCTGTAAAGTCTACACTTTCAGAAACATCGCCAGATGTAATGGTTAAGGTTGCTTTATATAGTCTAGCTTCGGTAGGAGCAAAAGTGATAATCATATCTCCTCCTCTAACAGGCTCGCCTTTTATGAAGAACTCTTCACTTAGTGTAATATCGCTCAAGGTAAAGTACGCTGCATCTTCGCCACTAATGGTAGGTACAGCCTCATCTGCATAATACAAATAGTAAGATGCATTAACAATTGAAGTTTTATTGATAGTGGTATTAGCAAAAGCTTCTACGTAAACACTAGTAATCCTAGTAACAACAGGTTCTGCTTGTTTTACAAATTTTAGGGTAACACCCCAATCTTCTGTAAAAGTTACTGTAACATCAAATTTTGTACCATTATCTACACCTTGTGAACCCAAATCGGTTTGATTTATAGCCACAAAGTTAGACGATCCACGTTTTAATGTATAAGGTTGATCTAAACGAATAATAGAGGTACCGTTATCACCAAAGTCAATGGTGTTTAAATCTGCTGTTCCACCCACTTTAAACATAGGCATCGATGTTTCAGATTTAGCAAATTCATAGACACCAGTATATACCCCATTAGCTTGGAATTCAAGTGGGATATATTGCAATGTACCATCCAAATTTTCCACCAATGCAATACCTTGATCTGTAGTTACATCAAATTTATCTTCTACAGTTTGGCCTGTAATTTTAAGGGTTTGGGTAGATAATGTGAATTCAATTTTAGAAACCTTAATTTTGCCAGAAGTATTTATATTTGGACTATAACTACCTTCTGTCAAAACATACGATTTGCCAGCTTCCAACACTACATCAGCCCCAAAGTTATAAGGAGTCCAATCGGTTGTTCCCGATCCTAATTTAAAGCTACCAGAAAGTTCCACCTCGCTACCTGCTGCATAGTTGGCTACAAAGTAATTACCATCGGTGGTGGTTAATTTCCAATCATCGTCTACACCCCACGCATTAACGTTTCCGCGTAAATAGATAGGTTCATAAGTTGGAGTTGGAACTACAGGAGTAGCATCAAACGTTACGCTTGCCACCCATCTATTGTTATAAAAATAAGGTTTAGTAGCATCTATGGTTAAATCATCTGTTTGAGATACTCCATTGTTGAAAATAATTAGTTTAGCCATTGCAGGATTAAACGTGTACGAATACACTTGATTACCGCTTACGGTTTTATCCATCAAGGTAGCTGCAGTACCTGGCCATGCGCTAATAGGAGCACCGCCATCTATCCACGCATACGCATTAACATTTGTCCACTTGGTGGTATTTACGTAATACAGTGTAAGTTCTGCTGGTGCATCAGCTCCATTAATTTCTGCAAGAGTTGCATACCATTTACCTTCGTAATAATAAGGTTTGCTGGCATTAAAGGTCAAATCACCAGTTTGACCACCACCATTGAAGATAATACGATCATACTTAGCAGCATCAAACGTATAAGAATACACATTGAAACCTTTTACGGTTTCACTTGTTTTTGTCATGGCAGCACCTGGCCATGCTGTCAAAGGCGTATCGCTTGCCTTGTTCCAAACATAACCATTTACCGTAGTCCACTTTGTACTATTCACGTAGTACAAGGTAACATTTGCTGCAAAGAGTGTGCTAAGCACCCCAAAGAGCAAAATAAGTGAAGTAATGATTTTTTTCATAGGTATATAAATTAAGTGATAATTGATTTCAGATTGAAAGTTATATGCAAACGTTTCCGGGTTTATATACAAAAAAAGCCATTTCACCCATAGGTAAAACAGCTATTACAAATTTTGTCGCAAACCTTAATTACTCGCGCGCCGTGTATGTATGTATGTATGTATGTATGTATGTATGTATGTATGTATGTATAGTTGCACAAGCATTTTTAATGCCTGCTACACATATATTTATATTTAACACATTACACTTCATTTGTGCAAAATTATTATTTTTTTATAAAAATCCAAAATATTTCTATATTTTTTTTTGCAAAATGCAACACTGCACCCGACATTACATCAAGTGCAGTTTGAATGATTTTAAAAGAATAACCCCTCGGGGTTTTTAACTACTAACTATTCTTAAATAGTTCTTTAATATTTCCTAAAGACCCCAACACTCCAGTTGCCTCATAAGGAAGGTAAACTGTTTTATTATCCTTGCCAGATGTCATTTCTTTTAAACTTTCAATGTACTTAATAGCAAGTAAATATTGTACAGGATCTGCACCTTTGTTAGATGCCACAGCAGCAGATATTTGTGCAATAGCTTTTGCTTCTGCCTCTGCTTGAAGCACTTGAGCCTCAGCAAGACCCTGAGCTTTAAGGATGCTTGCTTGTTTTTCTGCTTCAGCTGCATTGATTTCTGCAGATTTTTCACCCTCAGATTTTAGGATTGCAGATTGTTTTTCACCTTCTGCCTTCAAGATTTCAGCACGACGGTCACGTTCTGCTTGCATTTGTTTTTCCATCGCAAAGCGAATGCTTTCTGGAGGTGTAATATCTTGAAGTTCAACACGATTTACCTTCACACCCCATTTGTTTGTAGCATCGTCTAGCACAGCACGAAGCTTGCTATTGATAGTGTCACGAGAAGTAAGAGTTTCATCTAGTTCCATCTCACCCACCACATTACGAAGTGTGGTCTGAGTAAGTTTTTCTATTGCCAAAGGCAAATTTTTAATCTCATAAACACTCTTCACAGGATCAACTATTTGAAAGTAAAGAAGAGCATTAATCTCTGTCATTACATTATCTTTAGTAATCACACTTTGCTTATCAAAGTCAATCACTTGTTCTCTCAAGTCAATTTTTTTTGTCAGCCCAATAAAACCATTTGGCATACGCACCGCAGTAGCTTTTGGTTTTTCCACAATAGGAAGAATAATATTGATACCCGCTTGCAGAGTACGATTATATTTTCCTAAACGCTCAATAATTATAGTTTCAGATTGAGAAACTATTTTGATACCTTGTGACACATATATTACCACAAGCACCAACAAAACAATTAAAAACTCTACCATAATCTTTTATTTTAATGATTTAACTTTCAAAATAATACTATCGCGGCTCACTACTTCCACTTTTTCGCCTACGGCTAAAACCTCAGAAGCTTCAGCCTTCCAATCGTCGCCATCTATTTTTACACGACCTGTGTTTTTATCTGGATTAATTTCTTCAGTTACAACAGCCTGACGTCCAACAATAGCATCTGCATTTGTCAGAACTTCATCTTTCTTCTTTAGCAAAAATTTTACCACAAAAGGACGAATAAACACAAATGCAATAAATGAAACTACAGAGAAAATCAATAACTGCCAAAGCACAGAAAGACCTAAATATGCGCCCAATGCAGCAAACACAGCACCTAAAGAAAAGCAAACAACACCAAAACTTACTGTAAATATTTCTACAATAAGCAATACCAATGCTGTTATCAACCAAACAATATAAATTTCCATACTATTACCTATTTTTTTATGAATTTCAAGTACTATCTTTTACAAAGATATAACATAAAACCATTAATTCCTAATTCCTCATTCCTAATTCCTTATTTAATGTTGGATTTTATATTTTTTTTTAATACTTTTGCAACGTTTATTACATTAACTTAAGCCTATGAAATAGAAATTTACCTTACAGAAAAATCAAAATACTAAATTTTAATAATCACACTATGTTTAAACAAATTATTTACGCACTATTTATTTTATTATTTGCTATGTCTTCGTGTTCAGAAAAACCACAAAAATACAATTCATTTAATGAATACCCAGTGTATGAAGGTAACGACCTAGAATACACATACACCCCAGAATTAACCACTTTTAAGCTTTGGTCTCCAGAAGCAGAACAAGTTAAAGTAAACATCTACGAAACAGGTCTTGGTGGCGACCCACTATGCTCTGTAGAAATGGATTATGAAGGTAAAGGTGTTTGGGCTACTAGTTTCGACGAAGACCTAAAAGGCAAATTCTATACATTCCAAATCCTTTTTGAAGGCAATTGGCTTGCAGAATCTGTTGGTGCTTACGCAAAAGCAGTTGGTGTAAACGGTGTAAGAGGCGCTATCATCGATATGGCAGAAACAAACCCAGAAGGTTGGGCAGAAGACAAATCTCCAGTTTTAAACAACTTCAACGAGATTTCACTTTACGAAGTGCACGTGCGCGACTTCTCTGTTTCTCCTACCTCAGGTATGAAAAACAAAGGTAAATTCCTAGCATTTACCGAAGAAGGCACTGTAAACGACTTTGGTCAATCTACTGGTATCGACCACCTTAAAGAATTAGGCGTTACTCACGTACACCTACTTCCTTCATTCGACTATGCGTCTATCGACGAAACCACATTAGAAAAAAATGTATACAACTGGGGCTACGACCCAGCAAACTTCAATGTACCAGAAGGTAGCTACTCTACAGACCCATACAACCCTATCAGCCGTATCAAAGAGTTTAAACAAATGGTACAATCTCTTCACAAAAACGGCATTAGAGTAATTATGGACGTGGTTTACAACCACACTGCAACATGGGAAAATCACCCATTCACACGCACTGTTCCTGATTACTACTATCGTCAAAACCCAGATGGTTCATATTCAAATGCTTCTGGTTGTGGCAACGAAACCGCTTCAGAACGTGCAATGGTACGCAAATACATAGTAGAATCTCTTAAATATTGGGTAAAAGAATACCACGTAGACGGTTTCCGTTTCGACCTTATGGCTATTCACGACATCACTACTATGAACGAAATCCGTAAAGCGATGGACGAAATCGACCCTACTATCTTCATCTATGGTGAAGGCTGGACAGCAGGCGATTCTCCACTTCCATACGAAGAACGTGCTGTAAAACAACACGTTAACAGAATGCCAGGCATCGCAGTATTTAGCGACGACATCCGCGACGCACTAAAAGGTAGCTGGGCTAACGCAAAAGAACCTGCATTCGCAGCTGGCTATCAAGGTTACGACGAAACTATCAAATTTAGTGTAGTAGCTGCTACTCAACACGATAGCATTCACTACGGACTTATCAAATACGTAAACTTCCCATACGCATCAAGTCCATCACAAGTAATCAACTATGTATCTTGTCACGACGACCTTTGCCTAGTTGACAAAATCAACTATTCTTCTCCATACGGAGCCACAGAACTAGAAAAACGTAAATTCAACCGTCTTTCTCAAAGTGTTGTATTCCTATCACAAGGTGTACCATTCATCTACGCAGGCGAAGAATTAATGAGAAACAAAAAAGGTGTCCACAATTCATACCAATCTCCAGACAGCATCAATCAAATAGATTGGAATTTCAAAAAGACCAACCTAGATATGTATAACTACTACAAAGGTCTTATCCAAATGAAGAAAGCACACCCTGCATTTAGAATGACAAGCACCGAAGAACTACAACGCAACCTACAATTCATTTTCACAGGTCAACAATGCGTAGTAGCTTACACACTAGATGGTGCAGCAGTAGGCGACAGCTGGAGCAAAATCCTAGTAGTACACAATGGCAACAGACACAATATTTCACTAAACATCCCACAAGAAAACTGGGTAATTGTTTGCAATGGTGAAGAAGTAAAACCAAGCGGTATCTTCAACTGGAATCAACCAGTATTAAACGTACCAGCATCATCTACTATGGTACTATACAAAAAATAATGACAACTAAAGAAATAGTTAACATAATAGAATCTGAATATCCCAAATTCTCGCAAGAGATTTGGGATAATTCTGGTTTATTGATAGACAATGAAAACGCAGAAATCACAGGCATTTTAATCTGCTTCGATATCACAGAAGACAGCATTAAAGAAGCTATTGATAGGAACTGCAATTTCATTATATCTCACCACCCACTTTTTATTAATGGTCTAAAAAAGATTTCACAAGACACATACACTGAACGTTGCGTGCGTTTTGCCATTAAAAACGATATTGCCATTTATTGTTGCCACACACCAGTAGATAAATCGCGCCATGGTATAAGTTTTAAAATGGCAGAAAAACTAGGTCTAGAAAATGTAGATTTCTTGAGCAAAGACACCGACAAAGACTTTGGCTTAGGCATTATTGGTGAATACAAAGAGGCTAAAGACCCAATGAATTTTATAGCACTTGTTAAAGCAACATTTGGTCAAAACACCGTAAGATATAGCCTAACAAAAGAAAAACAAATAAAAAAAGTAGCTTTTTGTGGAGGTAGCGGAGCATCACTTATAAGTGCTGCACTCAAAGCAGAAGCAGACGCATATATCTGTGGAGATATTAAACACCACGACTTCTTTAGCAGCCAGGAAGGCATCCTACTCATAGACGCAGGACATTTTGAAACTGAGATTGCTATAAAAGATTTATTTTTTTCAGTTTTTTCAAAAAAAATTCCTAACTTTGCCGTCTATTTAGCAAAAACAGATAAAAGTCCAATAAATTACTTCTAACGATATGACAGAAAAAACAAAAGAAATTTCAGTAGAGCAAAAACTTAAAGCTCTATATGATTTACAATGCATTATGTCTCAAATAGACAAAATCAAAATTTTACGTGGCGAACTTCCACGTGAAGTACAAGATTTAGAAGACGAAATCATTGGTTTACAAACTCGTATCCAAAACTTCACTAAAGACTGCGAATCTCTAACACTAGAAATAGGCAAACTTCAAGAATCTATTAGAGTGTCTCAAGAAAGCATGGCTCGTTACAAAGAACAAATGGATAATGTTCGTAACAACCTAGAATACGAAAAACTAAGCAGAGAAGTTTCTTTTGAAGAACTTAATATTAAGGCATACGAAAAGAAAATTAGAGAGTTCGAAGGAAGCATTAAATATAAACTTGACGAACAAGACAAAGCTAACGTTCTTCTAGCAGAAAAAGCAAAAGACCTAGACGACAAAAAATCTGAGTTAGATAGCATTATCGTAAGTACTAAAAAAGAAGAAGAAGAACTTAGAGAACAAGCTAAAAACCTAGAAGTATTAATCGAGCCACGTTTACTTGCAGCATTTAAACGTATTCGCAAAAATGCTATGAATGGTCTTGGTGTAGTTTATATCCAACGTGATGCTTGTGGTGGTTGCTTCAACAAAATCCCAGCTCAACGTCAATTAGACATTCGCTTAAGAAAGAAAATTATTGTTTGTGAACACTGCGGTCGTATCATCATCGACCCAGAACTAGCAGGTGTAGTTGTAGAAGAAGCACCAGCAGCACCAACAAAAAGAAGATAAGCTTGGTACAATTACCAAGGCATAAAAAAAGTGGTTTCCATTACGAAACCACTTTTTTTATAGTATATTTTCAATTACTTTAGGATACCACTCATACTCCAACGCATGCACCTTAGCTGCCACATCCTCTGGACTATCTGTTGCAAGCACCTCACATTTATACTGAGCCACATGCTCTCCTTCGTCAAATCTATCATTAAGGAAATGAATTGTAATACCAGACTCTGTTTCCCTATTTTCAACCACAGCCTTGTGCACATTGTCACCATACATACCCTTTCCACCATACTTTGGCAATAACGATGGGTGAATATTAATCACTTTATTAGGATAAGCCTCAAGCATATCATCAGGTATTCTTAGCAAGAAACCTGCCAACACAACTAAATCTATCTTATTTTCTATAAGAAATTTAGTTACCACCCCATTTTCAAAATCAGTTTTTGGGAACACATATGAAGGCACACCAAGTCTTTTACATCTTTCATGCACATACACCTCTTTTCTGTTAGAAATCACAAATGGGACTTCTACCTCACTATTACCAGAAAAATATTTAATAATATTCTCAGCATTGCTACCCGAGCCCGATGCTATAATTGCTATTCTTTTCATAATCTTAAATTCGGGCACAAAATTAATAAAAAAAAATAGATTTTGTAAATTTAATTATTTTGGATTATTAGCAAAATTTTATAATTTTGCGTCTATAATCCAAAATTGAATTATGTCATTCTTTAAGCCCAACGCTCCACAATATAAATTCAACAAAAAGACCCTTAAGTATGAAAAGGTTGAATATACCTTTTGGTACAAAACTAAGGGTGTACTTCGATTTATATTTACAAGTGCATTATTAGGCTTTGCATTCTTCCTATTCTTTATTTTCATTCTACCATCGCCATCGGCAAAAAAACTTCAGAAAGAAAATGAAGAGATTGCAACACAGTACGAAATTCTATCCAAAGAACTAGACCACGCATTAGAAATTATGGATATAATCCAAGAGCGCGACAACAACTTCTACCGAGTAATGTTGGAGGCTGACTCTATTCCATATTTACTAAGAACAGGCAACTACGATGCCACTGCCAGATACGATAAATGGGACGACTATAAAACAGCATCACTAGTAAAGAGCACCTCAAAGAAAATAGACAAACTAAATAGAATGCTCTATACCCAATCAAATTCTTTTGACGAATTAATAGTACTTGCAAAACAAAACGAAGACAAACTTTTACACATCCCTGCTATACAACCTATTCTAAATAAAGACCTTAAACGTACAGCTTCAGGTTACGGCAGACGTATAGACCCTATCTATAAAACTATTCGTTTCCACAAAGGCATGGACTTCTCAGCACCTACAGGCACAGAAATTTTTGCCACTGCCGACGGAGTAATCGAAAAAATATCTTGGGATAAAACAGGTTATGGCAACTGCGTTGTTATAAATCACGGTTACGGTTACGTAACCCTATATGCTCACTGCCACAAATTCCAAAAAGGTCTAAGAAAAGGGCTAAAAGTAAAACGTGGCGATGTTATAGCATTTGTGGGCAACACAGGTAAGTCTACAGGTCCTCACTTACACTACGAAGTAAGATACAAAGGCAAGCCACAAAACCCACAAAACTATTATTTCCAAGACCTTTCTCCAGAAGAATATGATAATATGGTACGTATATCTTCAAACAGCTCAAAAACATTCGACTAATGAGCCAAGAAAAAGAAAAATATTACTATTCTATCAAAGAAGTGGCAGAAATGTTTAAAATAAATGCCTCTACACTACGCTTTTGGGAAAAAGAATTCCCTTCTCTAAAGCCAGACACCAACCTAAAAGGCAACAGAAAATACACTAAAAAAGATATTGAACTAATAAAACAGATTCATTATTATAGTGTAACAAAAGGGATGACACTCAAAGGAGTGAAAGCACAACTCATTAGAAATAGAAACAAAAAATACGATAGCGTCACTCTTATAGACGAGCTACTATCAGTAAGAGCCTCACTAGAAGAAATCAGAAAAGAACTAAACAACTTTAAATATACACAATGAAACGTTTATTTATCATTATCGCTTCGCTAAGCATGTTACTTAGCGTTTTTGCCAACGAACCTATCAAACAAGTTATCTTCATTATAGGTGACGGTATGGGACTAAATCAAATGTGCAAACTAGACTCTCCAAACCATTTTGAACGTGCCAACTACATCGGTCTTTCAAAAACTTACTCTGCTAGCCACAAAGTAACAGACTCAGCAGCAGGCGGCACAGCACTAGCATGTGGAGTAAAAACACAAAATGGTATGTTAGGTATGAATGCAGACTCTATCCCTGTAAACTCAATTCTAAGCGTTCTTAAAGAAAAAGGATTTAGCACAGGCATAGTGGCAAGTTGCCGTATCAACCACGCTACACCTGCTTCTTACTACGCACACCAACCAAACAGAAATATGGATGCAGAAATCCTTGCAGACCTATATGCAAATGGACCAGACGTATTTGTAGCAGGAGGAAATAAACTTCTAAGCGTAGATTCACTTGAAAAAGCAGGTTATAAATATGTTGACAACATTGGCGACCTTCAAAAGCAAGAAAATGGCAAAGTTGCATGCGTTTTAGCCACAGAAGATATGCCAAATGCCCTAGAACGTGGCAACGAAATCACACTTGGCACAGCAGAAGCAATCAGACTATTAGAAAAGAACGAAAAAGGCTTCTTCATCATGATAGAAGGTTCTCAAATAGACTGGGCAGGTCACAACAATCAAGCAGACTA
>JAEIGA010006100.1_pt1 | contig 18347 bp, 19 predicted proteins | sample 9270691 | NCBI WGS metagenome assembly JAEIGA01 (sample SAMN17057246, study PRJNA624740) | gut metagenome | biome: biome; isolation source: fecal sample | host: Bos grunniens | place: China: Xizang | collected 2019
CCTTTATTAAAATCACCACCACCAATAATATTTACACATCTTGTATTAGATATACTTAAATTATTAAGATATAATTTTTTATAATTAGAAACAATAAGTTCAGCACAACTTTTACTATTACCATATGTATTATTTCCACCTATAACATTTTCCTCTAAATAGATATCTGTATTATTTAAATAAACCGCATCAGTAGAAATATTTACAAATGATTTAACTGAATCACAGTTTCTAACTGCTTCTAATAAATTTAAAAGACCAATACTATTTGTTTCATAAGTATTTTTAGGATTATTATTTGCTTCACCAACTTGCGCTATTGATGCTAGATGAAATACAATATCAGGTTTAAAATCATTTATTACTGTATTTAATTTATTATAATCTTTTATATCTCCAATAACACTTTTCATTTCATTTTCAATATTTAAAAAATCAAATAGGGAAGGATTTGTTTTACTTTCAAGTGCATATCCTAAAACATCAGCACCAAAATTAATTAAAATCTTAGAAAGCCATGCACCTTTAAAACCTGTATGACCTGTTATAAGGATTTTTTTGTTTTTATAAAAATTTTTCATATTAAATTTCCTTTCAATTATATATAGTTGTATGTTATATTTGCTACACTAGTTAAAACATCATTATCATCATAAACTGAAACTTCAAAAAAAGCCACATTTTTACCATTCTTAATAGATTTAGCAATTGCTTTAAGTTTATTTCCTTTACTAGGTTTTAAGTAGCTTATTGATGAATTAATAGTAACAGCATTTCTACCATCAGTCATTGCTGCTATTCCAGCTGCAGTATCAGCAAGACCAAAAATATAGCCACCATGTACTATATTAAGATGATTAGTACTAGTATTAGTAATAATACCTTCTAATTCACAATAATTAGGTTCAACTTTAATAACTTCGTAATTATTAGCTTCAATAAATCCTTTACAAGCTTTTACTTGTTCTCTTGCATATTCTGTTAAATTTTCCATTGTTATCACCATAAAAAGATTATCATAAAAAACTCAAGGAATCAATTCCTTGAGTTATATTTATTTTCTATAGATTCTTACCAAGAACCTCCTCCGCCACCACCGGAACCTCCGCCTGATGAACCTCCACCTGACGAACTAGATGGGGAAGAAGTCATAGAACTTTGTGCACTTTGCATTGTTGAATTCATAAATGTTCCAAATGAATGCATATTAAATGTTGTAGAACCTGAATACCAACTTGGTGGTTGTATTGCGATTGTTTCAAATTTTTCAATCCATTTTTCAGAAACACCAAGTACATATGTATAAGGTAAAATATTGTAAAAATAAGATGGATCATTCATTACTAAACTTTCTAATCTATCTTTTTCAGCAGTTTCTAAAAAGTTTCTAAATCCTTTTAATTTACCTAACATTTGATTACCATATGCAGTTCTTTTAGACATTATACTTCCAAAGAACATTATACCTAATATACATATATATCCTATAAAATATATTATTATATATAATGGATCTAACGATAATGCTGGATAAACAAATATCATCCATGGAATTACACCCATAATTACAAAGAAAATAAGCGATACAAGAATACTTATAAATCCTTTTTTAAGTTTACCATTTATTTCTATTCCTTGACCACTTATAGATGATACTAAAAATGCTCCTGAAAATGCAGGAAGAATCATAGCAGCTATAAGCGTTGAAAAATCAGAATATTCTAATACAGGTCTAGCTGTAATTAAACCTAAACTAATTAATATCATAAGAAAGATATAAATATATTTATTAATAGAACTTTTTTCAAATATTTTTTCTTTGTTTTCTTTTCTATTTATGTTACTTATTATTCTATTAGTAACAGTGTAAAAATTATTTGTTAAATCTGATTCAGTTACAATATTTTTTTGTGGTTCAGTTTTTCCAAATAAATTTAATTTTGGAGTAAATAATCCATCGAAAAATGTTTTTTCATCTTCATTTAAACCATCATACTCTTTAATTTTCTCAATTTCAAAAGTTTTAATTTTACCAAAAATTCCTTGATTTTCAATTTCATTAATTTTTAAATATCCTTTATTAGCTAAATAAATAAGTAATGAAACAACTCCTTCACTAGTTGCAGTACCATGATACATAAAACCAACTTCAGCACTATTAAGTCCTTGTGGAGGATAAAATTCTACTGTTTCAACAACTTGATCATCATGACCAAATTTCTTCCATAATAAGAAAGATATGATAAGGAAAACAATAGGTAAAACTAAGGCACAAATCATGTATAAATCAAAATTACTACTAGCATTTACAAAATAGCCTTCAGGAAGTTCAAGACGAACTGTTAGTCCTTCACCAGGCATTAAATGAGTATTTAAACTACCTTTAATAATATTACCATTAACTTCATATTTAATTCCCTCATTTTGAGTAGAACCTTTTTCACCATATGAAAAACCTAATTTTGAAGCATCAAACTCTTTAGGCATTTTTATAGTAAAAGTAACATTATCAATAACAGTATCCCATTCGTTACCAATAATATTAAAATAAAATTCATCAAAATCTTTTGACGGATCTTTTCCAAGATTATATAAATAACTAATTAGATAATTTTTGTCACCTTTTAAAGTTTTATTAGGGTCACCAATTTTTAAAACTAAATAACCATTTTCATTATATTTTGTAAATTGATCATCAACTGTAATATTTGTAATTTTAGCTCTGTTACTTGATTTTGAACCATCAAGTCTTATAACACTATTTTTTAGTGGTATCTTTCTAAAAATACCATGTTTAGATATATTAAAAGTTGCACCAATTGATTCTTTTATAAAAAAAGTATTATTTTCATTAACACTTATATTTATATCATATTTATTTAATACATAATCATAATTTTGATAAATTTCAAGTGTCTCTTGTTTTTCATTTTCTTTACTATCTACATTAAATTCATAAGTAACATCATCAGTAATAGGATCAATTCCATCAGGATTTAATTTTATTTCATTATAAATATAATTATGAGCCACTTCCTTATCAGCAGGTTCGATAAATAATTTATAATAAACAATTTCTCCTATGTCATGTCCTTCAAACATATTTTTGTTATCAATTTTGATACTTATATAACTACCATTTTCTAATGAATCACTCCATATACCATTATATCCATCTGTTTCTCCAATTTTTTCACGATTTAAATCATAAAAACGAACTACATAATGATAATAATATGTTGTATCAATTTTTTTATTAGCGTATCCAGATAAAGCAGTAGAGTTATCATCATAAGTTATATAATCTAGATTAATAGCAAATTCCTCAGCATTAAATAAGCTACTATTACCAAGTTTTGTAAATTCACTTATATAACTTTTACATTCTGCTTTTATTGGACTTAAAAAAAACAAGGAAATTAAGAAAATAAATATACTTAATCTGTAAAATTTACTTTTCATCATTTCCTCCTATTAAAATTGAACTTTCACATTTTTTCTTTCTTCTTCAGCTGCTTCAAACATTTCTTGTTCTTTGAATCCAAAAATACCTGCAAAAATATTACTTGGGAACATTTGAACTTTATTATTTAATGTTTTTACTGCACCATTATAATATTTTCTAGCATTAGCGATATCTTCTTCTATTTTAGATAATTCTTTTTGTAATTCTTGAAAGTTTGTATTAGCTTTTAAATCAGGATAAGCTTCAGCTATTGCCATTAATTTTGATAAGCCTTGTGTAAGTTTATTATTAACATCAACTTTTTCATTAGAACTCATTTTATCATAACTACTATTTCTTAGTTCAATAACTTCACTAAGAGTTTCTTTTTCATGTTTAGCATATCCTTTTACAGTTTCAACAAGATTAGGTATTAAATCCCATCTTTTTATAAGATAAACATCCATAGTAGAGAATGCTTCTTTAACTGTATTATTTAATTTAACAAAACCATTATATGTTGCAATAGCATATATTACGATTAATAGTACTAAAGCAACAGCTATTATTGCATATATCATTTTTTCACCTCCTATTATATTTACATTTTATCACAAAAAAAATAATGATTAAACATTATTTTTCTACTTTTATACTATTAAGTATTTTATTATCATAATTATTTGTAAATGTTAAAACATAATTTTTCATATTATCCTCAATAACAACAGTAATATTTTGGTTAGAACTTAAAATAAATCCATTTAAATCTCCATCAATTTTTGTTATTTTAGTTGTATTTGGTAAAATATTAAATCCAACTGATTCAATATAATAATTTAATCTCATATCTTCAATTTTAGTTACAAAAGATGAATTAAAATCACGATTTAATACAAATAGTATAAAATCATAATCACTTTTAATTTTTTTATCTAATAATTCTTTATATGATTTATGAAATTTTTTAATAAAAAGGTCTTCTTTATCATAATTTAATAAAGCTTTATAAAACATTTCACGATATGCTATTCGATGTTCTAATTTAAATTTTTTATCATCATTAGTACATAAGATTTGGTCTTCTTTTTTTGTACACTCGTAGTCATCAAAAACATCTTCTAGTTTTAATTTATTTAAACTTATATAATTTTCTACTTTTTTTGTTTTTATTGTTAATTTTTCATTTAATTTAGCATTAATAATTGGATTTTTAATTTCACCTTTATAATCATATCGAATTAAATAATATGTTTTTATACCTAAAAATAAAATTACTAAAATAATAAATAATAATATTAAATAAACTAAAATTCTCTTTTTCATATTTTTCACCTATAATAATTATATAATAAAATATGATATAATGAAATAGGTGATTTTATGAAAAAAATAAATTTAATAGGCAAGTCATTATTAAAGTGGTTTGTTTCACTTAATTTAAGTTCAATTTTAATATTACTTTTTTTTGCAGGAATTATAATAATGAAAAATCCTAATCTTACAGAAGTTAAAATTGAAAATCAAGCAATAAATCAATTAATAACAATATTATCAACATTATGTGGATTTTATATTTTTAAAAAAAGTATGAATGAAAAAATAGAAATAAAAAAAGAAAAATTAAATATAAAAAACATTATCATTTATAGTTTAATTTTAATAAGTATAGGTAATATAGGGGAATACTTTGTAAAATTTTTAAATTTATTATTAAATAAGGTTGGTTATGATTTTAATATTGCAGCTTATAATAATGTTTTTGCTGCTAATAATATAATTGACTATTTAATGATTCTTATTTCTGTTGTTATTGTAGCTCCTATTGTTGAGGAATTAATGTATCGATTTATTTTAAATAACTCATTAAAAGAGTATGGCAAATTATCATCTTTAATTGTTTCTAGTTTTTTATTTGGAATTGTACATTGTCAGTTTTACCAAATTATGCCTGCTATGGCTGCTGGTATAATTCTTAGTTTAATATATTTTAAAACTAATGATATTAGATATTCAATTATAGTTCACATGCTAAATAATTTGACAGCTACTTTACTTATGTTTTTCAATATAAATAATCATATTGTAAATATAAGTCTAATTATACTAGGTTTAGCATTTTTATTTTTTAAAAAAGATTTACTTTCGGTACCAATGAAAAACAATGGATTTAAATATAATTGGCTATTAAAATCATTTCCTTTAGTTATTTTTTTAATAATTTGTATAATAATTACCTTTGGACAATTGACAAAAATTTAAATTATGATATAGTATAAAACTCAGTTTTGAGGTGTAAAAATGAAAAAATATATTAATGATTTAAATGAAAGAAAAAAACAACTTAGAGAAGAAGTAAAAGAATTAAATAAAAAACGTTCTGATTTAATTACAAAAAAACATAAATTAATGAGAGAAAATTCAATGATCGAATTTGATACCTTATATGGTAACGATTGTCAAGATAAGGATTTAAGAGCATATAATAAATTATTAAAAAGTGCAATAGCATCAGGTCTTATTTGTGTTACTACAGTATTTTTACCTAATGGAATTATCCTTTTAACTCTTTCTGGTATAGTAAATGGTTTTTTAATTAAAAAAACAATTGAAGTTAAGAAAAAAGTTGAAGATATAAGAAATTATAATAAAGCATTAATTGAAAGAAAACGTAAAGCTAATAGTATGAAAATTAGTGAATATAATTCTCTTATTAAACAAATAGATTATGCTGTTAAAATTAAAGAAGAAAAATTATCTAAAATTGATGAAAAAATATTCGAAGTAAAAAATCATACAATGCCTAAAAATTATTATAGTGAGAAGGCTAAGGTTATTGAATTTAAGAAAACGAAGTAGTCTTCGTTTTTTTTGTGTTATAATTAAAATAGGTGATAATAATGAAAAATAAAATGGGAATTATAGTAAGTTTAATATTAGTAATTTTATTTGCAATATATATAGATTATGATTATGCTAAAAGAAAAAATCAATTACCTAAATTAGTTATAAAAAATAATAGTAATTATGTTGGATTTTTATATAAAGTATTTAAATGTGATGATTATATTTCTTTTGCTAATTATTCTGTAAAGAAAGTAAAATGTAATAATAAAATTAAAGATGTTTATATTAACAAGCAAGGTGTAAAAATAGAAAAAGAAAAATATAAAATGATTTTTAATTTATTTAGTGATGAAATAGATAATTTTAAAAATGATAAAGAAGTAAACAATGCTTATTTTCTATCTAAAGAATATAATGAAAAAACATTTAAAGTAATTGATGGAAGTGCATTTATAAATAATGATAAGACTTATTCATTAGTTAATTTTTATAAATGGGATAAAGAAAAATGGATTATCGATGATAAAGAATATTGCATGACACTAGAAAATAATAAATTTAAAATTTATAATTATAAAAATAACAAATGTGAAGATGAAATTAATATTGAACCAACTAAAAAATTTTGTAATATTGTTAAAGAAAATAAAAACTTACAAAAGGACTTTTTAATGAAATTTTGTAAATAATTAAATTGATGGTATAATATATCCTTGTAATGGGGGGTTATAATGAATATTAGAGATAAACAATTTGAACGTGGAGTATATGAAGAAAAAAGAAGTTCTTTTGAAAAGAATAAGAAAAAAACATTAAAAGAAATTGAAGACATTAAAAATAATTATGAAGATCAAGTAAAAAAAATAACAAAAGAAATTGAAGATTATGAAAAACAATTTGCTAAAGATAAGAAAAAATCATTAGTATTAATGATTGCATTTCCTATATTTATTAAAAAAATAAAAAATAATCTCAAATCAAAGGAACTAATCTTAAAAGCAAAACAATATGAAGGTTGCGATTTTAATATATATAAATTAAAAAAAGAAAGAGACGAATTATTAGAAACTAAATATAATGATTTAAAAATATGGGATCATTATATTGGAAATTGTAATAAAATTATTAATAAAATAACAAAAGAAATTGAAGAATTATACTATAAAGAAAATCAAAAAGCTATTGAAAATTCAAATGGTAAAATAGTATCATTCAAAAAAAGAAGCCGTTAATCGGCTTTTTTTATTTCAATTAATTCTATTTTATTTGATATAAACTCCTTGTTAGTATCAATATCTTTCATTAAATCTGTTGATAAATATTTTTTTGAATCATCGGCAAAAACAGTGACTACATTTTCATCCATTTTGTCTTTAGTTAAAACACTGGCAATAAAATTAGCACCACTACTTATACCAACACCTAAACCTAGATGTTTAGAAAGCAATCTACTCATATTAACAGCATCGTCATCATTTACTAAAATAATGTCATCGATTATGTCTCTATCTACAAGACTTGGTACAAAGTCATCTCCAATTCCCTCAATTTTATGAGGACCGATAATTTTGTTTTCTGATATAAGTGGCATGCTAGCTGGTTCAAGAGCTACACACTTAGTATTTTGATTTTTACTTTTTAAATATTTACTTATACCCATTAATGTACCACCAGTACCAACACCACTTATAAATGCACCAATATTATTAACACTATTATAAATTTCAACAGCTGTAGTATTATAATGTGCTTCCAAATTTAATTTATTATTAAATTGATCACATAAGAAGCAATTATTTTCAACACTATAATTATAAGCACCTTTTATAGCTTCATCAAAACTTTCAGTAATAATAACTGTAGCACCATAAAGACGCATTAGATTAATTCTTTCAATAGAAGCTGATTTAGGTATAAAGATTACTACTTTAAGTCCATATTTAGCCCCTAATGCTGCTAAAGCAATTCCTGTATTTCCACTTGTTGCTTCACATACAGTACTTCCTTTTGGTAAATTATTTTTTTCAATAATATATTTAACAATTCGATCTTTAATGCTTCCACTATAATTATAATATTCTAATTTTGTATATACTTCATTAATTTTATTATTATATTTATATTTAATTTTTATCATTGGTGTATTTCCAATCATATTATCACCCTCCAAATCTATTATATAATAAAAAAAGCACTATTGTGCTTTTGAAATTGAAAAAATTATATCTTCTAAATTGTTTTTTTGATTTTTATAATTTTTTTCTTCAATTACTTGAATAACTAAAGACATAAAATCACTATTGTGGTATTTTACACTTGAAAGTATAAAATAATATTCTAAATCGTCAGTTACGCCTAAATATTTTTTTTGTATAATGCCTTTGTTACCAGTACTAAATGATTTATAGTTGCCATCTTCTTTAAGTGTTTCATTATTATTTTTTAATACTTCATAATATTTTTCAATTAAAGTTGTTTCTGGTTTATCAAATTTAATTTCGTCATTTTTGTAATTGACAATCATTGTTATAATGTTGTTTTCTTCATCAGTACATTCTAAATCATATGTTTCATTGTAATTACATTTATTATAAGAATTTGGAAATAATACTGAAATTAAATCATCATCACTAGTTATTTTTTTGTGTAAATCTACAATTGGTTCATTAACATATTTATATGTTCCTACACTTACTAAAATTGTGAAAACTAATAAAAAAGATGAAACATATTTAAATTTAGTCTTTTTTTCTTCCATATACTTATTATAATAAAAAGGTATATATATAATATTCAATATGAATAAAGGTATTAATAATTTATAATTTTTGGTATTTCGAATACAAAGTGCTAATTTTATTAAAATAATCGTACTTGTAAAAATAAATAGATATGTTATTGCAATTAATAAAGCATTTGTGAATTCTGGATATATTTTTTTATATATAAATGCACCTAGTAATAAAAAGATTAAAATATATTCCATAAAGTACCAAAAAAATATTTTTTTACTATTAGTCATAATATCACCAAAACTTCCCATTGAAATATAATAACATAATTTTTTAAAATTTTAACAAAAAATTAAAATTAAATGTTATAATATTAATAATAGAGGTGATTATGTTGTTAAAAGATAAAAAAAATATTTTGGGATTAGGAGTATTTGGTCTTTTAGTATTAATATTTGTTTTAATATTTGGTAAATTAGATGAACCAGAAATATCATATGATGCAAAAAAAGATCCATATTCAGCTAAGGGTATTGTATTATTAAATATGGGCAATCAGCTTGTTGTAAGACCAATTGATGGTATTGATAATATTACATTAGCAATAGAGAATCCTAGTATTCAAGAAGGGGATTTTATTAATTTTGATTATATTGATAATTATGATGTTGAAGATTATGAAACATATAGTGAAATTAATGTTAATATTATAAAATATAAAAGTTATAATTATTATGAAGAAAAATTAATTACAAATGTTAGAGATTTAGAAGATTATGGAGAATTTAATTTACCATATAATAATGAATATTTTGATGAAAAAAATGTTTATATAGCTCGTATGAATGGTTGTCCAAATGGGGATACATTTAGTACTTATTATAAAAATAATACTATTTATTTTTTAGAAGATGACTATACTGGAGTAATATGCACTCAAGAGGTAGATTATGAATATTACATAATTGAGGTGGATAAAGAATATAGAATTAAAAAGAATGAAAGAATTAGTAGTACATTTAATCGAACTAGTTTTTATTCAGGATTTTCAAATAATTATCGTTTAGATATTTATTTGTTTAAAAAGAATAATAATTATGTAATAGGATTTTTAGGTGATACTGATAATACTGATATTATTCCTTATTTAAGAAGTTTACCATTAACAATAGAAGAAGCAAGAGATTTATATCAAAGACTATATAAGAATAAAAACTACCGTGTAATAAATTATGATAATTTATCTATGGATGAAGTAGAATTAGTAAAAAGAGAATTAGGAGTTGAATAACAGTGACAAAAAAAAATAAAAAGAAAAAATTATTTAGTTTTAAGAAAAAGAAAAAAGATGAAATAAATTATAAAAAAGTTGCAATATTTGTACTAGTAGTTGCCTCTTTAATAGCATTTTGTTATTTAATTAAAGAAGTACAAATTGCAAAACGAGGATCTGTATCTGAAGTTTTATCAATTGGTAATTATAAAGTAGAAGATGCTAAAATTAAAAATAAAGTTTTAATGTCTTATAAAGCATATAAAAAATTCTTAAAAGAATATAATATTAAAGGAAACTTAACAAGTGCTGATTTTAAATATCATGATTATATTGTAAGTTTACAAACATATTCTCAAGATTATGAAAAAGAAAGAAAAAAATTAGTGGAAATTTCAAATTCTGATGCTAATGGTGTAAATTTAGTATTTAATATTTATAATTATTGTGATACACCAGCTGAAGTAGAAGTTTATGCTATTATTGTACCAGTTAAGAAAAATTCATTAAGTAGTGCTAGTGTAATCGAAAATGTATATAACGATTTAGCACATAATACTTGTGAAGTAGGGGAGTAATTCCTCTTTTTTTGTGGTATAATACATTTATGAGGTGATTTTATGAAGAAAAAATTATTTATTATTGCTTTAATTATTATACTTATATTAGGTGCATTCTATTTATATAAAACGATATCTAAAAATGATGTTACAGTTGATGATCAAGTATTATCAATAAAAGATGTAAAAGTTGTTGATTTAGGTGCAAAGAAAAATGGAGAAGAATTATATCAAGGTGAATTATTTAAATCATATGAAGATTATAAGAATTTTATGAAAGATTATGATTCTGAATTAGTTTTAAAAGAAAAAGATTTCAAAAATAATGATTTTGTATTAGATTTTCAAACTTATGGTACATGTACTGATGAACAATATAAGAAACTTGTTGAAATGAAAGTTGAAGAATCTATTTTAAATTTAGCATATGATGTTTATAATACATGTGGTGAATGTGATTTTGTAAATATTGCTTATTTTATACCTGTTGAAAAAGGACTTATGAAACAACTTCTTCCTATTAATGCGGTATATAATAATAAATATCCTGAAAATAATTGCTAAAAAAAAGTATCTATTAAGATACTTTTTTATTTTTCTATTTTGATAGTACTTCCGTTTGCAGTTTTACTTATGTAGATTTTGCTATCAATTCTTGATTTTAACTCGCTTACATGGCTGATTATACCAATTAATCTATTACCATTAGTTAAGTCATAGAGAGTTGCTAGAGCTTGTTCTAATGAGTCAGAATCAAGTGAACCAAATCCTTCATCTATAAACATTGTTTCAACTACAATTCCACCAGCATAATTTTGGATAGTATCAGAAAGACCAAGAGCTAATGCTAAAGAGGCCTTAAATGATTCACCACCTGATAATGATTTAATACTTCTAATTTTACCTGTATAATGATCAACAATTTCTAAATCTAAACTAACTTTATCATTTAAAGAAGTAGCCACTTCTTTACGTATTAATTCAAACTGACCATTAGTCATAATATCCAATCTAAAATTTGAATTTTTTATAATTTCATTAAAATAAGAAGCTTGAACAAAATGCTCAAAAATAATTTTATTTTTACCAATTAAGTTTCCATTAGCAGTATCACTTAATTTTTTATAATTACTATATTTTCTATTAATACTTTCTATTTCTTTAAATTTTAAACTAATAGAATCATATATTTTAACATTATTGTCATATTTAATAATTAAATCATCATTCATATTATTTTTTTCTATACGAAGTTTTAATAATTCATTATTAAGATTATCAATATCAGAAATTTCTTTATCTTTTGTTTTCTCTTCTAATTGTTTAATTTGTGTTTTCAAAATATCATAACTATTAAAATAATTATCATTTTCTTTTTTTATAATAACTATTTCATTAGTATTATATAAATTAGTAGGTTTATCTATATTATTGATTTCATTTAATACTTTTTCTTTATTTTTTGTTTCATTTTCAATATTAGATAAAACAACGTCATATTTTCCTTTAATTTCTTTAATAGAACTATTTAAATCATTATAACTAGTTGTTATATTTTTAATATAAGTTTCATTATTATTGATTTCTTTTTCAAGATCTTCTAAATTAATATCAAAATTAAAGATTTGTTTTTCTAAACTTTCAAGATTAGAAATAATATTATTATATCTTTTTACATCTTCTTCATTTTTTAATATTGAATTATTTAAATTATTAAGCATTAATTTTTTTTGATCAAATATCTTACAATCATTTAATAATTTATCAAAATCAAACTTAATTGCTTCTAACTTTGTTTTTTCAGTATTAATTTTTTCAATATCAACTTCATTTAATTTAGCATTAATAAGATTTAAATTATTAATACTATTATTTCTTTTTTCATTAAGTAAATCTAAATTTATTTTTAAATTATCTAATTCTTCTTTAGATAATACATCATTAATAAGTTCAGCCTTACTAGGATGATTTTTACTTCCACAAACAAGACATGGTTTATTAGGACTTAATTCTTTTGCAAGAATACCAGCTTGATTACGAAGGAATTTACTTTCTTCTAGAACATATTCATTATTATGTATTTCATAATTTTTTATGTCATTTTCAAGTTCAAGTTTTAACTTTTCTTTATATTCTAAATTATCATTATAAGAAATAATTATATCATTATATTCTTTAATTTTTTCTTTATTAACTTTATCTTCATCTCTTGCTTTTTCTAAATTAATATAACTTTTATCATTTAAAATATATTCTTGAATTTCTTCTCTTTCTTTTTTATTTTTTAATAAAATATCATTACAATTTTTTAATTCTTCTTTTTCTTCATTAAGTAATTTAATTTCTTTTTGAATATTAATATTTTGTTTTAGTTTTTCTAAAACAATATTATCTTTTTTAACTTGATCTTTTACTTGTTCTAAGTTTAAATATTTTTCTTTTAATTTTTGTAAATTTATTTCTTCTTCGTTTAAATAATTTTCATATTCTATTTTTAATTTATTATTATTAATTAAATTGTTTTCATATAAATTTAATTCTTTATTTAATGGATTTAGTAATTCACTTAATTTAATGTCATTTTTAATTAATAACATTTCATCATAGTTTGATTTTAAATTATTTAATTCAGAAGTTTTATTTTTTAAATTTAATATATCAGCATTTATATTCTTTTTGATTTCAATATCTTTAATTAATAATTCTATTTTTTCGTCTAGTTTTTTTCTTTTTTCTTTTTCTTCTAAAACAATTATTTTATCTTTTTCATTTTCTTCATTAAGTAATTTAATTATTTCTAATATTGTTAAATTAGATATATCTTTATCCCAGTTTATATGTTCAATTTCATTTTTTAGAATATTATTTTTATCATCATATTCACGTTTAGTTTTAAGAAATTTTTCTTTTAATAATTCGCTAATTTTATAATAAATTGATGTATCAAAAATTTTTCTAAAAATCTTTGATCTTTCATCACTTGTTGCAAATAATAATTTTAAAAATTCTCCTTGGGCTATCATAGCGATTTGTTTAAATTGTTTGTCATCAATTCCTAAAATTTCGATTATTTTATTAGTAACTTCTTTAACTCCAGTAATAATATCTTTATCATTAATAATCAAAGTTGCTTCTGCTACTGTTTTAGTTTTACGATTTTTCTTTTTGTATGGAACGTTTCTTTTTATAACATATTTATTTTCTTTATGAGTAAATTCGAATTCAACAAAAGTATCTGTTTCATCATCAGCATAATCGCTTCTTAAAGAATCAACTGTTCTATTTGTTCCAGATGGTTGATTATAAAGGGCGAAACATATGGCATCAAATAAAGATGTTTTACCGCTTCCTGTGTCTCCTGTAATAAGAAAGATACCATTAGACCCAAGTTTAGTAAAATCAACTGTTTCAAGGCCTTTATAAGGTCCAAAAGCCGATATTTTAATATTAATTGGTTTCATTTGTTGCCTCCTTAATAATGTCATTAAATATTTCTCTTAATTCATCATCTAAAGTAATATTATTTTGATTTAAATAAAATTCTTCAAATAAATCAAGAGGTGTTCTGTCTTTAACATTTCCACTAGCCATAGATTTACTATCTTCATTATAAAAACTTCTTTTATTTTTAAATTCTAATTTTAAAATATTAGGATATTTTTTTCGAAGTTCACCAATAGGATCAATTAATTCTTCTTCATCTAAAAGAATAGCATTAATATAATCATTGCTACTATCCTTTAGTAAGTCATTTAATGTTCCTTCAATAATTCGCATATCATGTAATGGATTTAATGGAATTAAATTAACACTAAAATCGTTAGTATCAATAACTGGAACAGATTTATTATAATTAGCTTCTGAAAAACTATATTTAAGAATACTACCTGCATAACGAATAGTATCACGAGTAAGTTTTTGTGGTCTATGAATATGTCCCATGGCAACGTAATCAAAATCTTTAAAAATATCAACATTAACATTATCAATTCCACCAAGTGAAACTGTTTCTGAATCACTTTTAATAACTTCTAGAGAAGAAGAAGTTACAAATTGATGTACAAGAATAATATTTTTTTCATCTTTATTAATTTCTTCATTTGAAATTATTTTTCTTATGGCATCATCATATGATTCAACATCATCAAAAAAAGGTTTAACTAATGCTGGTTTTAAAAAAGGTAACATATAAAAATTGACATCATCAATTTTTACTTTTTTTAATTTACCATTGTATGTTGTTTCAATATAAATTTTATTTTTTTCTAAAATTTTATTACCAAAACCTAAACGGTCTTTTGAATCATGATTTCCACTTATAATTAAAATATTTATATTTTTATTTTGTAATTTAGTTATGAATTCATCAAGCATATTTACAGCTTCAATTGGTGGAATCGATTTATCGTAAATATCACCTGATAGTAATACCGTTTCAATATTTTCTTTTTCAATAATTTTATTAATTTCATTTAAAATATATTTTTGATCTTCAATTAAACTTTGTTCTAAAACTGTTTTTCCTAAATGAAGATCTGATAAATGCATTACTTTCATACTTACACCTCCTAAAAAATTATATCATTTTTTTAAAATTTGCCAATATTAAATTTTGAAAGTAATTTTTATTAGTTACAAGGTAATTTTGTCTAAGAAGAAATTCAATTTTATATATATTTTTAGTATCAAATTTTAAATTTTCGTGTTTTTACTTTTATTTTTGATTGTTATATTATTTTTTTGGAGGGATTAATATGCTAAAAAAATATGCTGTTAAAATGGAAGTTCATAGTAATTTTAAAATTAATAAAAAAAATAAGAAAATAATAAAAAAAGCATTTACAGACTTAAATAGAAAAATACAAATAAATGATACAACTAAAAATATATCTTTTAATTTTAATAACATTGAAGAAATATTAGATGATGCATTTGTTAATGAAAAATTACTTGATTATATTGTTGCAAATGGAGAAATAACAATAAATAATGATGAAAACAATGATGATATTTTATATAAAATTTGTGATGATAGATTATCATTATTTAGTGTTAATTATATTAAATCTGATAATATATATATTTTAGTTTTAAATGAAATGAATGATACTTATAATATTGATTTTATTATTAGTGATATAAAAGTAATAGATTAATTCTATTCTTTTTTTTAGTATTTATGTTATAATTGTTTATAGATAGGAGGATTATATGAGTAAGTATGATACAGAATATAAAGTTATAATGAGTTTACGTAGTTATAAAAGTGACACAAATAAGTACAAGGTAGGCGATTTTGTAACAATAAAAGATCTTGAAAATATTAGTTTTGATACTGTATTAAAAGATTTAAATAGTAGACTTCATAATGTTGATTTTTTAGGTACTGATTTATTTTTAGAATTTGAAAATGAAGATGTGAGAGCTATTTTAAATTCTTATAATAATAATGATTTAATTGAAGACATTCGTTTTCCAGGCATATTAAAAGTACATATTGATTCTAATAAAGTTGAAGAAAATGAATTAAATGACTTTAGGGATGGTGTTCTTGAGATTGTTAAAGCTAATGATGGGAAAGTTTTAGCTCTAGCATATAAAGTTAGTCCTTTTGGTAAATTTAAACTATTAGGTGAAGATAAAAAACATAAACATTCAATAATTATTGAATTTGTTGTTATGAAATTAAAGGCTATATAATGGATTTTAATATTAATGATTTAATAAATGAAATTGATTTTGAATCTAATAGTTTAGAGAAAATTAATAATAATTTATATTTAAGTAAAAAAGAAATAGAAGTACTAAAAAGATACAATATTGATTATATGAATGCAAATTCTATGAATGAATTAATTTATCGTATTGAAGATATTTTAAATTATGAATTTGATAATCCTGACTATGAAGATCTAGAAATAGTTTCTGAAAACTTAAGTGAAAGAAATTATTATATTAATACTAACAAATAGTATTTAATATATATATAAATTTTGATATAATATCTTTAGAATAAGGAGGAGTAACATGTATAATAAACTTTTAGACCTAATCGAAGAAGAAAAAAATGTAGATGTTGTTAAACAACTTAATATCATTAAACATAAAATCGATAGAGGTGAACCTGAAGACGTTAGTATTAGAGAAGTTTATGAATATCTTTGTGATGAACAAACTGCTAGTTTAGATAAAGACTATATTAAAACTGTTGAAGCTTCTGTTAAAGCATTAAAAAAACTTTTAGATGATGTTGACAATAAAGAAGAAGTTGTAGTTGAAAAAGAAGCAGAAGTTGTTCCTGTTAAAGACTTTGATGAAAATAAAGTAAAAGAAAAAGTTAAAAAAGAAGAAAATATTGAACCTGAAGATGAACCTGAAGAAGAAGCTGAAGAAGAACATGAAGAAGAAGTAAAAGAACATGGTAATGTAAATAAAGTTGCTGTAGCTCTTAAAACTTGCGCTATTGTTGAAGGTGGATTAGGATACCTTTTAGGTGTTATTATGGGATTCTCAAAAACAAATAGTGAACAATATTTCTCATTTGCTTTAATGATTTCTTATTGGTTAGTAACAGCTATAATGATTTTATTTACTTTAGGTTTTGCTGAAGTAATTCAAATTTTACATGATATTAGAAAAATGGAAAAAAATAAATAAGAACTACTTTTTTAGGTAGTTTTTTTTTGATATAATTAATATAGAGGATGATAACATGAAAGAAAAAACACAACTAGAATTAAGAATCGAAAAAATGGTTAAAGAAGAAAATTATTATAATATTCTTGTAAATGCATTAAAACTATATAAAATAGATGATAAATTATGTATGAATATTGATTTTCTTGTTGATACTGTTATGATGAATCCTAATATATTATATAAGCCTATTTCAATGCTATCTTTAGTTAAATTTACGAAAGAAACACTTGATTTTACTAATGGAATAAAAAAATATAATTTAGAAAATAATAAACAAATTATTTTAAATTCTGTAAAAAGAAATGGTAACAATTTAAGTTTAGCATCTACTAAACTTAAAAATGATTATGATGTTGTATTAGAAGCTGTTAAAAATAATGGTTTATCAATTAATTATGCTTCAAAAAAACTTAAAAATCATGAACAACTAGCAATTATTGCTATTAATAATAATCCAGAAAGTTATTATTTTTTATCAGAAAGTTTAAAAAATAATGAAAATATTATTAAAACCTTAATTGTTAAAGAGCCATCTAAAATATTAGAATTTGATTATTTACCAAATTATAATAAACTTATAAAAAAAGTTATTAAAGAAAATGGGATGGCATTAAAATATCTTAGTAATAAAAATAGAGATAATGAAAGACTAGTCTTATTAGCATGTAAAAATAATATTAATAGTTTAGAATATGCTTCTGAAAGACTTAAAAATGATCGTGAATTTATTATAAATACAGCAATAAAATTAAAAACTGATAAAGTTGTTTATTTCGCATCATCATCATTAA
>JAEIGA010006101.1_pt1 | contig 18346 bp, 26 predicted proteins | sample 9270691 | NCBI WGS metagenome assembly JAEIGA01 (sample SAMN17057246, study PRJNA624740) | gut metagenome | biome: biome; isolation source: fecal sample | host: Bos grunniens | place: China: Xizang | collected 2019
ATTACTAGACTACAAAGGTAAGTATAAAACTTTTCCCGGTGTCGTTGTATGGTTCTATGAAAAAGATGTTGTTATTTGGGTATCTATTGATGAAATGGAAAAGATGCGACTTGACGGAGAGAAGTCAATTGGGTTAAGAATGATTGATGAGAAAAAACCTTATAAAAAATCGTATACTATATATAAGCTTCCAGCAACAAAATTAAGAACTTTTATGGAAGCCGATCTTAATTACTTAGTTAATGAATTAATTAAAAATTAATATATGCTAAATTAATTAAATTAAAAACTTAAATTTTAAGGAGTTTTATTAAAATGAAAAAATCTGAATTAAGACAGATGATTAGAGAAGTTCTTAAAGAAGAGCTTTCTAAGCCTTCTAATGGCAGTATAACAGAAGCGGCTTCTACGCAAAAAAAGTATGTATTAGCTACTAAAGAAGCACCGAGAGCTAATGAGCGAGTATTTGTATATTTAGACCAGAATAGTTATAATTATAAACTAGGTACCTTACTAGATCTTGCTGTATCGGATTTTGAAGATTCAGTTACTGACGCAAGAGAAACAGCAAATATAGCTTTAGATACGCTACTGGTTGATAGATTATTTACTTTACAAGCAAATAATCTTAAATGCGTAGATAGTTTTGATTATTTAGAAGAAAATTAATTAAATTATATTTTAAAGAATTAAGATGACCTATAAAATTAGGTCATCTTTTATTGTATATTATAATAGTTAAATTTTATAAGGAGACTATTAAATGGCTAAAGATTTAAATAATGCTCTCGAGTCAGTAGAAATGACTTACGCTCAGATTAAAGATATTGCAGATAGTATGCTTGCAGGACCTTTTGAAGAGCCTAATAGAATTGTAGAGAATATTCAATATAATATTGAACATATGTCTATTGATTTTCTTAGAGATTCTATACTACGGCTTCAGCTTGCAGTTTATTCTCTAAGTGAGCTTAGAGATCGTTCCGGTATTAAGGCAACTTGTGCAGAAGCAATTAAAAAGGAAGCTTATGCAGCTTCTTATATTGGTCAGGAAGGTACTGCTGGAGTAAAAGACTCTAACACTACTTTGGCTATTTCTGAGAACATTGTGGCGCAGTGTCTATATGATCTTGTGGCAAGTCTTGTTAAAACAAAAGTCGATCAGCTGCATAGAATGATTGACTCTCTTAAAAGTATTCTAATGAGTAGAATGCAAGAAGCAAAAATTAGCGCTACAAGTTTGGCTGAATAATTCGCCGATATTGCAAAAAGGTTAAATAAAAATCTGCTAAATTAAAAAGAATAAATATTTAATTTAAGGTGATTTTTATGAAAACTTATTGTGTATATAAACATACTAATATTATCAATGGTAAGTGTTATATAGGAATAACCAGCCAACAACCAAATAAACGTTGGTTAAACGGCTACGGTTATTCTCGAACACAGCCAAAATTTTATAACGCTATTAAAAAGTATGGTTGGGATAATTTTACTCATGAGATTTTATTTGAAAACTTGACTTTAGAAGAAGCCAACCAAAAAGAAATCGAATTAATATCCTTGCATAACACTTGCGAAGCGGGCTATAATACAGCTACTGGTGGTAAGGGTAATCCTGGACATGAAGTAACTGCCGAGATGAGAAAACGTATGTCTTTAGCCCATACCGGGCAGATTTCGTGGACAAAAGGTAAACCGCTAACAGATGAACATAAATATAATTTAAGCTTAGCTCATATAGGAAAAAACACCGGACCTCGTTCTATAGAAACTAGACAAAGAATAAGTAAAGCTTTAAAAGGTAAACCAAAGTCTGAAGAAGCTAGAATACGTATGAGTGAGGCAAGTAAAGGCAGAGAACCTTGGAATAAGGGTAAGACTGGAATTGCCGGGCATAAAAAGTCTAATGAAGAAAAGCTTAAGATAGCGGCTGCTAATGGTCGAGCTGTAGCAATGTGTAAAATAGAAACTGGAGAAGTGTATAAAGAATTTATTTCTGTAAGTAGCGCTTGCAAGTATCTACGTGAAAATACAGAGGCTACTACAGCAAATCGTAATACTTTAAATAATCTGCTTAATAGCAACAAAACAGATAGGCCGTTATATGGTTATTTATGGAAGTTGATATAAAGCAATTAAATTGAAAGGACTAAATTTATGGCAAAAGTATCTACTGAAGCAAAATCATTTACAATGGCTGATTTTGCCAAAAAATTAAATCGCGAATATAATAACAACAACTTGATCATTAAGTCTGATGTTGTACCTGTTTACAAGAGACTTTCTTCTGGCATGATGGGTATGGATTATCCTCTATATGGAGGACTTCCTTATGGTAGAATGATGGTTTATGCAGGCCTCGAGCACTCAGGTAAGACTACAGCTGCATGTGCTGAGCTTGCAGCTTATCAAAGAGAAAATCCTGATAAGGTTTGTGTTTATGTCGACGTAGAACACTCTCTTGACATTCAGTTCCAAGCACTTATGAATGGTATTGATCTTGATAGACTTTATTATATTAGTCCTGAAGGTATGTCTGGTGAGCAGATTCTTGAGATGATTCTCGAACTGCAGGATACTGATGATATTGGTCTTATTGTACTCGACTCTATTCCTGCACTCGTTCCCCAATCTATTATGGAGAATGAGTTCACAAAGGATATGGGTATGCGTGGTAATATGGCAAAGGGACTTCATAAGTTTTGTCCCTCTATGTGTGACAAGCTTGCACGTAAGGGTAATATTATGATTATGATTAACCAGGTTCGTGTAGCTGGTACTACTTTCACAGGTGCCGCAATTTACAAGGAGCCTGGCGGAGACGCGCCTCGTTACTATGCTTCAGTTAAGGTTCGTTTCGGTAAGCGTGTATTTATGAAGGAAGGCGATGAGATCAAAGGTGACGACGGTGAAGGTGCTGATGGTTTCAGACTAAAGTTCAAGATTACTAAGAACAAGACTTGTGCTTGCAACCGCGGTGGCGGCTTTATTACCTACAAATATGAGACAGGTGCTGATACAATAAATGACCTTATTGACGTAGCCCTTCAGTTTGACTTTATTAAGAGATTGAATAACGTAACTTATGCTCTTGTAAATCTTTCTACTGGTGAAGTAATTACTGACTCTGAAACTGGAGAAGTGCTTCAGGGTAAGAAAGCTTATCTTATTGATTATCTTCATACTCATGACTCTTTCCGTGAAAAGTATCTTACAATGATTAAGGAATTTATTTCTGCGTCTAATGATAAGTCAGTTCTCGATAAAGAATCTTTGAAGGCTATTGAAGCTGAAGAAGATGCTATTGAAAGACCTCAGGAAGACGAGGCAAAACGTAAGATTCTCCTTGAAGGTGAATAATATAGTATAAAAGACCTGAAAAATATCAGGTCTTTATTTGCTAAACTAATTAGATTAAAGACTAATTTTTAAGGAGTTTTATAAAATGAAAAAATCTGAATTAAGACAAATGATCAGAGAAGCTATTAAAGAAGAGCTATCTAAAAAGTCTCTACAAGAAAGTTCCAGTAAGGCTTATAAGGCAATGATGAAAGTACAGGGTTATATTACTGATAAGCTTGGCTGGGACATAGTAGATTGCCAACAAGATGATGAATACTCAATGTTGCTAAAATGTGATGTTAATGGCAATGATGATATAGATGATTTAGAAAATTACTGCGATAGTTTAGCCGTAGAGGTTTCTGTAATGGACAGTAGCTCTTCTGCTTATGATGTAAGAGTATATTTAAGTTGTTAATCAAATATAATGGTATCTAACAAACAAAAAGACCTGATGTATTTCAGGTCTTTTTATTGTATAATATTATATTAAATAATATAGGAGTATTACTGTGCAGATTAAATTTTTAACAATATATGGCATGCCTGGTCAAGGGGGTGGACATATTGAGGCACAATATGATCTACTAAATTATTGGCAACGAAGTCTTATTAATTGTCAAACACTTCCTATTAAGCAGGCTAAAATAGAATTTAATGAATATTCACTTGTTGAATATTATGACCAAGAAAAATTAGTTAAGGAAATTAATTATAAAACAAGCTACTATCTAGATAATAAGCAGTTTTGGCAAGCAATGGGTAAACGCTATGATATGTTTGAAGACTTATATAACGATCTCGCTAAAACATATCGCTTAATGGAACTTGTGATTACTCCGGAGGACTATGAATGATTATAGGAACGGCAAAAAGAACTAAGGAAGGTGAAAAGCCAAAGCCCACTAGATTTTATTCGGCCCGCCAAGAAGAGGCTGTTGCTAAAGCTGTTGGCGGGAAGCGCAGTAAAAATTCCGGTGCCACTATGTTTGATAAATCTGATGTCAGTACGCAGAAATTCAATCTTGAATGTAAAACTAAAACATCTCACTCAGAATCTATTTCAATACGTCGTGAATGGTTTGAGAAAAATAAACAAGAAGCGATGTTTATGAATAAGCCATATAGTGCTATAGTTTTTAACTTTGGGCCAGATGAAGAAAATCATTACATTATTGATGAATACCTCTTCGTAGAGCTCCTAAAACATCTTAATACATTGGAAGAGGATATTTAAATGATAAGACCTTTAATTAAAGAACAATTAGAAAAATGTCAGTTTGCTGACCTTAATAATTTTGATCCAAATACTAATACTTTTTATATTAAAAAATATTATAAGCCTACCTACGAAGCTAATAAATGTTATTTAGTTAGACTTCCTATTAGTATTGTTAATGTTCCTGACTCAGTACTTGCCGTAAATTGGAATAACGGAAGCTACCCGAAGGCACAGTATCTTAAAATTTATATCTCTAAAATTATGGGCACGATGATTTATGTAGATAGTATTGGTTTTGACTTTGATACTAAACAAGATCTTAATTTAATGTGGTCTGGCTGGCTAGACTCTGAGCAACTTACTCAGATTTCTACTTTGTAAAATAAAAGAAGGAACCTTGTAAAATAGGTTCCTTTTGCTGTATTATATAATATATATAAATACTTATAAAGGAAAATAATATAATGAAAAGTTTAGCAGTAAAATATAGACCTAATACATTTGAATCAATTTGTGGTAACCAGGTAACAGTACAGATTCTTAAAAGGGTTCTTGAACTGAGTACACCTAAAAATGCTTATCTATTTGCAGGCCCTTCAGGTTGCGGTAAGACAACAACAGCTAGATGTTTTGCTAGAGCTTTGAATAATGGTATTGGAGATCCTATCGAGATTGATGCGGCTTCTAATAATGGAGTAGACCAGGTTAGAGCCATTATTGAGTCTGCTAATCAGAGAAGCCTAACAGGTACTTATAAAATTTATATTATAGACGAATGTCATGCAATTACTTCTGCAGGATGGCAGGCTTTTCTTAAGGGAATTGAAGAAACGCCTGAATACACAATCTTCATCTTCTGTACTACTGAGCCTAATAAAATTCCTGTTACTATTCAGAACAGATTGCAGCGTTTTAATATAGCAAAGATCAATAGTCAGGAAATTAAAGATCGTCTTATCTTTGTATGTCAGCAGGAAGGTTTTATTAACTATGAAAATACTTGCGAGCTTATTAGTAAGCTTTGTGACGGTTGTATGAGAGAAGCTCTCACTCTACTTGACCAGTGCGCTGACCTTTCTACTAATCTTAGCCTAGATAATACTAAAGCAGTTCTTGGTGAGGCTCCTTTTGAAAGAATGCTTAAGCTTACTAATTGTTTAATTGGCAAGAATGAACAGTTTACTATCGCTGCTATTGAAACACTTGCAAATGAGGGTAAAGATTTGAAGCAGTTTATTGACGAATACCTTGGTTTTACTCTTGAACTTACTAAGTATATTTTATTTAAAAATATTTCTATGACAAATATTCCTGCTTATCTTGAAAATTCTGCAGATCCTATGATTAGTGTAAGTGCCACCATTAATTTCGATTCTACTCCTGAGGGCCCTCTACCTTGGTTTAATAGTCTTTCTGATAAACTTCTTGAAGTAAAGAATGCTATCAAATATGATACTTCGGTTAAATATACTATTGAGGCTTATCTACTTAACTTTATTCGAAATAATTAATAAATTTAGTAAAAGACGACTTTTTAAATTGAGTCGTCTTTTACTGTATAATATTATATATAATTATAACTTTAAGGAGTTATTAATATGAATATTATAGGACAAACAAAAATACTTTCTAAAATAAATAAATATACTATTACACAGTTACCAAAAACTTTAATGTTCATTGGTCCATTAGGCTGTGGTAAGCACATATTGGCTCATTATGTGGCAGAAAGGCTAGAGCTTAATTATGTAGAAATTAATGAAAATATAACAGTATCAGATCTAAATGAATACTTATATAGTACTATTAATACTTTATATGTAATTAACTTAAATAACTTTACTGAAAAGCAACAGAATCAGTTTTTAAAGTTTATTGAAGAGCCTTCAAAAACTACTTATGTGTTGCTTTTAGCAACGTCTGAAGCTGGTATTTTAAACACTATTTTAAATAGATGTATTAAGTATACTTTTGAACCATATTCAAAAGAAGAGATCGAACAAATTACAGGTACACTCGTTAATGATTTAGCTTATAAAATTTTTAAAACACCTGGTAAGCTTATTAATATGACTGATACAAGTTTTCAGTCTATTACTGACTTAGCGAATAACCTTATAAAAAATATTAATAAAGCAACGTATGCAAATTCTTTGGTCATTTCAACAAAAATTAACTACAAAGATTTGTATAATAAAATTGATTTTAATTTGTTTTTAGACACGGTTGAATATCTGTCTTTTGAGGACTATAAAAACAGTGCTAATGAACAAAATTTGATAATATATAAAATTACTAACCAGTTTAAGCAGTATGCAACTAAACAGAATTTAATAAAAGAAACTTTGATGCTTAATTACTTAACAACACTTTGGGAGGCTATACATGACTTTAATAGAACTTAAAAATTTTATAACTTCAGGTATGGTACCTTCTGAATTTTTTATTTTAGTTAATAAAGATAATCAATTTTTAGCAAAACAGTATATAAAGGCTCTTGGTGAACTTGCCCCTGGTGGCATTAATAAAATTACTAGCATATATGAGCCCTTCCAGTCATCGCTTTCTCTTCTTACTGCTACTGACGGTTGTATCAATGTTTTAGCAGTTGATACTTTTGACGAAAGAGCAGAGGACTATAGCCAGTTTGAAAATACTATTGTAGTTTGTGAACAGATAGCTAAGAGTATTAATAAAGCAGTTGAAGACTATGTTATCAAACTTCCTAAATTTGAAGAGTGGCAGATTTTTGACTATGCAAAAATAATTTGTCCGACACTAGAAGATGAAGATTTACTGTGGCTTATACAGTCGGCCAATGGAAATATAGATCGAGTTATTAATGAACTTGATAAAGTTAAGCTTTTTAATAAAAATGAGCAAAGACAGGTTTTTTCAACTATAAGATTTGATCCACAGACAGATCTTTATAAAACGGACTTATTTACTATTGTAAATGCTTTAGTTGAAGGTGATTTACCTGTATTATATGAGTTTTTAAAACATAAAAATTATGAGTTACTGGAGCCTATTGTGCTTACAAATAGAGCATTAACAAGTCTTAAAAATATTATACTTGTTACTCAAAATCCTGGTTTGACAGCAGATGATTGTGGAGTATCTCCTGCACAATATCGAGCTCTTAAGTATAAATATAGAAGTCTTAATATCGAGGCTATTAAACAGAAGATTAAATTTTTAACAAATATAGATCTAGCTCTAAAGTCTTCACAACTTGAAATGTCTAAAGAGACATTACTAAATTATTTAGTAGCAAATTTATTCTATAAAATTACTTTATAAGAAAGGAGGACTTATGTCTGAAATAACTATAACAGAAAAAAGCACAGACGTTAAGCCATTAGATAGATACTCCTATTCTAAGATTAGTTGCTATAAACAGTGTCCATTTAAATTTAAACTAAAGTACGAAGATAAAAATTATCTGTTTAGTGCAAATATTGCTACCGATTTTGGTAGCCTGGTTCATTCTATAGAAGAAGATATTGCCTATGCAATTCAAAACGTACAGCCAATTAATTATATAGTTCTTAAAAATAAATTTATATTAGAATGTCGAAAAATTGCTCAAAAATATCCAATAGATTTTTTTAATCAAGATAAGTCCGGACGAACCTATCAGGAAAAAATGTATTTATATTTAAACTCATCTATATATAGACTTGAAAATTTTATGCAGCAGCACCCAGAGCTTAAGATTGTTGGAATAGAGCAGAAGTTTGAATATGACTACGATGGTGTACACTCATTTAGCGGGTCTATCGACCGCGCTTTTCAAAATATAATTACTGGTGAAATTATTATCCAAGATATTAAAACTTGGAGTGTTCCTGCACAAAATAGCGAGCTAAAAGCGCCTCTTCAGTTTGCTGTGTATATGATGGCTGCTGAGAAACTTTGGGGTGTTCCTTTTAATAAAATTAAGTGTGAATATGACCTACCTCTTTGCGATACTACACAAGCTGCTTTATCTGAGGATATCGTATCAGATAGTAAACCGGTCTTAGATAAGTTATTTAAAGGAATTCAGCAAGAAAACTTCAAGCCTACGATTACTGCTCTTTGTCATTGGTGTGAATATAATCCTTTAACAAATCCGTGTATTTTGGATACAAAACCAGAAGCAGTTTGTCCATATTTTAGCACATGGCAAAAGTCTGGAGATAACGTACGAGATACTTTAATTGCATGGAAAGATTTAAGCTCTGTAGCTATTGACAGACAGTTTTGTATCAGTCAGCTTAGGCAGCAAATGACCAATATAAATTAAATTAACTAAGACGACTCTTTAAAAATGGGTCGTCTTTTATTGTATTATATAATAAGATACTTTAATAAAAGTAGGAGAAGTTTAATGAATTTACAAGTAGATATTATTGTCGTTGGAGATAGTTTAAGTGGTCATGCTGTTGTAAATAAGCTCGCTTCAGCTAATCCTATAATTAAGATGGTTTTTATTAGTCGTGAGTTTAAAAGTGCTACTACACATGATTTTTTAAATGTTGAATATATAAAAGAAGAAGTAGTTTTTACAGATTATAAAAATAGACTATTTGGATGCTATCTTAGCAATGGAGATCGTATATATAGTACACATTTAATAATAGCTTCCGGCTTAAAATATAAGCCTCTAATAATTAATAATAAAGAAGTACCTGATGTATATAATAATGCAGATGATATTCCAAAATTTGCTAAAAATCAGCCAGCTATTGTTTTAGGCAGTCAAAATTCAGATGTAAAGTTTGCTTTAGCTGTTGCAAAGAAATATAAACAGATTTATTTTTGTACTGAAAAATTTAATGTTGATGGTATCACTCCAGCAAATTTTAAAAAGCTTTCTGAAGCTAAAAATATTGCAGTACTGCCTAATACTTCAATAACTAAAATTATGACTTCTGACGGAAAATTAGCAAAAGTAGATCTTAGTAATTATTCAACAGCCACTTGCTCAGCTATTTATGCAAAAACAGAAGCTTGTCCTGAGACTGACTTTATTTCAGATAAAATCATTAGTAAAGATGAATTTGGCTATCTTAAAACTACAAATATTTCTCAGTCACTGCTAGTACCTAAATGTTTTGCTCTTGGAAATTGCGCGGGTAAAAGTACTAAGAAAATGCAAGAAGCTATGATTGAAGCTATTTTAAATGATTTTAACGGGAGGTAACAAAATGATTAATTTGGAACAGAAAAACAATAATGAACTTAAGTTTATTGAACTATTGTCACGCTTAAATATTGACCTTACTAAGATTAATGAATTTCTAGATCAGATTAAATATTTTGATGCTCCGGCATCATCACAGTATGCAGGAGCCTACCCTGGAGGCCTTTGTGAACACGCATTGAAAGTAGCACACGAACTGGGAGTTTTATGTAATGCTTATTATCCTGGAAAGTACTCAGAAGAAGATGTAATCAAAGTTGCTTTTTTTAAAGATATTTATAAAGCAACTATGTATGAATCTTACATGAAAAATGTTAAGAATGACAAAACAGGACAATGGGAAACTATTCCTGCATATAAAACACGAGAAGGAGTTAATCGTCCTGTTTACGGTGATCTTGGATTTAGCTCTTATATGCAGATTAAAAAGTATATTGATCTATCTGATGAACAAATAGAAGCTATTATCCATTCACGTTCTTCAGATTATACCCCAGATATTCATGACGTTTTTAGGAGTTATCCGCTCGTTACTCTTACTAAAATGGCTGAAATGGCGGCTATGTATATTAACTAAATAGATAGATAAAAGCGGTCTTTTTTGGACCGCTTTTATCTATTTTATATTGTATAATATAAGGTATAAATAAATATCGTACAAAGGAAAATTTACATGAAAATTTTATTTTTTACTGACCTTCATATGTGTCCCCGTGCCAGTATTATAAATAAATGGGGCACAAAGTATCCTAGTCGATTAGAGAACTGTATCGCATCTCTAAATTGGGTAGAACGAACTGCAGAAAAATACAAGTGTAATTATATTATAAATTTGGGTGATTTTTTTGACAAACCTGATTTGTCAAGTGAAACAATTACTGCTTGTAATGATATTCAATGGTCAAGTATCATACATTATAGTATTGTAGGTAATCATGATGCTTCTACTAGCAGTCTTACCTTTAATTCGGTAAACAGCCTAGCTCAAAATAATCATAAAATAATTACAGAACCTGAAATGCTTATATTAGATGATTGTGATATTTGCTTTCTACCTTATGTAACAGAGTGTGATAGAAAACCTTTAGATGAGTATTTCCAGAAGAGCTTTGGTAAACGTTCTCGTATTATTCTATCACATAATGATATTAGTGGAATTCAGATGGGACCTGTAGTATCTAGAACTGGTTTTTCAATTGAAGAGATTGAAGCTAACTGTGACTTGTTTTTAAATGGCCATCTTCATAACGGTCAAGCAATTACGGATAAAATAATCAATCTTGGTAATCTTACTGGCAAAGATTTCGGTGAAGATGCTTTTAGATATAAGCATGGAGTAACAATACTAGATACTAATACTATGGCCCTAGAGTTTATTGAAAATCCTTATGCCTATAATTTTTACAAGATTCAAATAGATACTGAAAAAGATTTGGAGCTTCTGGATAAGTTAAAACCCCAGGCTATACTGTCCGTTAAATGTGATAGCTCTTTTGTGGAAGTAGCTAAACAACGTATCCAGGAATTGCAAAATAATATTTTAGAATCTAGAATTATTCTTGTTAACAAATACGAAGCGACCTGCGAAAGCACAAGTTTAGATTTCTCAGTAGACCATTTAAATCGTTTTATTGAATGTTGTAAGGCAAATATTGATGGAAGTTCTTTACTGGATGAAGAACTTAATGAAGTATGTAAATAAGAGCATTTTTAAAAATAGTCACTTAATTAAATTTATTGTATAATATAATTAGAATAAGTTACGTATTTATATAGGAGAGTGGTTGATACCTAATGATTCAGTTTAAAAAAGTAATTGTACATAACTTTGGTAGTTATGGACATGCAGAACTTGAACTACAAAATCGTGGGTTCTGTCTGGTGTCTGGACAGAATAATTATTTAAAAGATAATGCATTGTCTAACGGTTCTGGTAAAAGCTTTCTTTGGAGCGCTATTTGCTATGCCCTAACCGGTGAGACAATTAACGGAATTAAAACAAATTTAAAAAATATAAATATAGACGAACAGGAATGCTTTGTACAGCTTGATTTTCTTTATAATAAAGATTTATTCAGCTTAGTTCGTACAGCTTCTCCAAAATCTGATCTTAAGATTTATAAAAATGATACAGACTTAAGTGGTAAGGGTATTAGAGAATCTGAGAAAAAATTACAAGAGCTTATTCCAGAACTTAATAAAGATCTGATTGCATCAACTATTATTATTGGTCAGGGAATGCCTAATAAGTTCTCGTCTTTTAGCCCAAGCGGTCGTAAGGAACTTCTAGAAAAGCTTACTAAGTCAGACTTTATGATTGAAGACTTGAAAAACCGTATTCAAGCTAGAATGCAGGAATTGGCCGTAAAAGTAAGAGAGTTTGAGGATAGTTTAATTGTAAATAAGACACAGTTAAATAATAATCTAAATCACTTAGAAAAAGCTAGAGCTGACATAGAGTCTCAACAGCAGCCTGATTTTGATACACTTATTGAGTATAAAAAAACTAAAATTGAACAAATTCAGGAAGAATTAAATGGTTATGAGACATTCATTATGATGTTGGAAGCTCAACGAGAAGAACTTAATAGACAACTTGTAGCAGTTTCAAATGAAAAATCTAAAGTAAGCAATGAAGAGCTAACTGCCTATACTGCTTCTTATACTAAGTTGACAAGTGATAAAACAAAATTAGAAATAGATATTTCAAATTTAAACAAGGAAATTTCTAGACTGCGTAATATTGTAGATACTTGTCCTACTTGTAAACAAAAACTTCCTAATGTTCATAAACCTGATACTAGTATTCAGGAGGCTGCACTTAATACAGCAAAAGCTGATCTTGAAGTTATTAATGAGAATATTGTAAAATGTAATAAACAGCATCAAGAATATGTAGCTCAGATAAATAATGCTTTTAATGATGAGATTAATAATTTAAATGCTTCTTTATCTACGGTTAAACGAGACTTAGCTACAAATAAAAGCAATTATACAAACTGTGTAACTATCTTAGAAACCGAGAAAACTGCATATAATAAACTTGTATATGATAAACAGAACTGGGATTCTTACGTTAGAAAACAGCAAAATGAAATTATAAACTTAGAAACTGAAATTGCTAGACTAACAAATTTAATTGCAATAACTAACCTGTCAAAAGAAGATCTTGATCAACGAATTGCTATTATTAAAAAAATGGATTCTTTGATTAGACGTGACTTTCGTGGTTATTTATTAACTAATATTATTACTTATATAGATACAAAGGCTAAGGACTATTGTAGTACTGTTTTTGGTACTCGAGAGCTTTCTTTAGCTTTAAATGGAAATGCTTTAGATATTACTTATTGTGGTAAAGTATTTGACGGACTTTCTGGCGGTGAAAAACAGAGAGTAGATTTAATTCTTCAGCTAGCTATTAGAGATTTGTTAACCTCCCACCTTGGTTTAAATGCTAATATTCTAGTACTTGATGAAATAACAGACTTCCTAGACAAAAAGAGTTGTCAGGCAGTTATGAGACTGTTAGAAAAAGAATTAAATACAGTAGAATCTGTATTTATTATTTCCCATCATGCAGAAGAGCTCGAAATACCTATAGATTCAGAAATTCGAGTGATTAAAAATACACTAGGTATTAGTGAAATATACTAATGAAACGAGGAAAACATAAAAATGTTATGGAAAAAGCCAGCTAATATGAAATACACCGATATGTGTATTTTTATAGATGAAAATGTACCAAAGATCGTAAATCCAGGGGAGCACCCTGAGTTAGAAAATACTATTTATAATTATCTATGGCTACTAGTAAAAGCTTTAGCCATTAAGAAGTGTATGTTTACAAATTTTCAAGATTATGATACATATGCTTTTTATGCCGCAAATAGATTATTCTTTGCTTTACGAAAAAATCAGCTTAATCAAGGCAAAACCATTAAAGGTAAATTAATACGACCGATCAAGTCATGTTTAAATTATACTAAAGCACTTCTCTATCCGATGAAGATTGAATACCAGAGAGAAAGCTTTAGAGAAGTAATAGAAGAAGAATTTGTATCTAAGAAATTTGATGCTTTTGCGTATAAAGAACAGCTAAAAAGTAAAGCAAGAGATTCGTCTAGTCAAATGTATCAATTTAAAGAGCATTTGCATGAAGCTATTAAGCATAACAGTGATATTTTAGATGAAGTGCTACAGAAGTCTCCATTTAATAAACATACTCCAGAATATCAAAATTTAAAAATTTCAATTCTATTAACCAGTAATCAAATACTAAAAAATAAGAAAAAGCTTGATGCTACACCTCAGAGTATAATACTTTGGCATTTACCTAAAAATATGTCTAGCTATGCTAAGGTATTACTTAAAGAATTTTTTATGGCACTTAAGTTAGAAATAATGGATTGCTATCGTTCTGTTAATTTGAGTGAAGAAGATCTAGAAAATATTTTAGCGTCGGTACAGGAGAACACTTATAATGAAGACTAATATTAAAAAGAACCTTGATGCGCTGCATTTATCAGATATCTATTCATTAATGTTATTTGTACTTTTTAAAGTACAAGAAATCCCAGAATATGCTGTAACGAGTGAACTTTGCTATCTACTGGATGGAGCAAATATGACTCGTTTGCTCACTTATTTTGCAGGTAGAACAATTACATTTCCAACCGAGGCTGAAATGGCTATTGTTACAAATGCTCTGCTTCTCTATCAGTATATAAATATTGATGGTGACACTTTTACTGCAGCCCAGAATAAATTAGAAAATCTTACAAAAAAAGAAAGGGATAAAGTAACTGAATTATATGTTCAGTTACTACCTATTATGAAACAATATAATATCGATAGGAGTCAAATTCAAAAACACTAATGGCAAAATTTGATAGAAATTCAAGAACTTTTGAAACGCGTGTAACTTTTATACGTGATATATTTTCTAATAAATACCAGCCTGTTGAAATTATGGCACATTGTATCCAGTATAAGTTAGATAAATCTTATGAAGTGTATTTTAAGGACATTTTAAAAAGTGTTTGGAATCTAAGCGGACAAGATCCTATGAAGATTTTAAAACGTATTGATAGTAAGTAATGGAAAGGAAACTTAAATGACAAATCAAATAAATATTGTAAATGATGTAGGTACTTTGCTTAGAATACCTACAAAAGTAACTTCTGAGCTAACTGACAAGTCTTGTTTATGTATTGGTAGTATTATCAGCGATGCTAAGCAAAAAGGTGAAACACAAATAACTATAAGTATAGGAATTGGCTCATTAAGCATTAATCTAGTCAGCATGGAATGTAAGTTTGTACCAGGAAAAGCTTTAAAAATAGCTATTAAAAATGCGCTATCAACTCAGACTGACCCTCTCGAGCTTGCTTTAGAACAGGCTTTTGCAGATAAGCTTTTAGCTATTTGTGAAGAGGTGATTTAAAAATGTTTGAGGAAACTAAAGATGATTTAGAATTAACTAATGAAAATCCTTTTGCTATTATTGAAGCTGATTCTACTAGTACTGATTTAACTATACCAGCCTTTAATTTAAATGATGAAGCTAGAGCACTAATTGAGCAAATTATTACTGAGAAAGATGAACAAAAATCTAAGGACTTAACACAGCTTTTTAATGTTAACCAAAATAAAAAAACTATGGTTAGAGTAAATAAGCTAAGTGATCTACTTGATACTATTACAGATCAAGCCTTAGTAAGATTTACTTCTCGTCCAGACGAAATCTCTAATAAAGAACTTTTTGACGGATTAAAAATTGTTCAAGATTTAATTGAACGTGGACAAAAACAGGTATCTGGAGTTGGTGAAACACCTCTAATCCAAGTAAACCAGCAGACAAATGAAGTTAATATTGGTGGAAAACCTAGTACACTTAGTAGAGATTCTAGAGAACGTGTTAAGGCAGCAGTCCTTGGTTTACTTGACAATATTGCAGCCCAACAGCCTGCTGCTGAAGAAGATGATGTTATTATCATTGAAAATGTAGAAACGGAGGAAATATCATAAGTGGCAGAAAATAAGATAGAAAAAATTTTAGCACGGTTAGATATTCAAGAAACCGGTAGCTATGATAATCATTTTTATGTAATTCCATTAGAAAATAGTAATGAATACGCAAAAATGTATACAAAACTAGAAAAAAATGCGATTAATACTGAATATCCTACATTTGGTACTAATACCAATAATGCTACTGTAAAGATTACTAACTATTTCGAACTTGAGATTGATAATGAAAAATATCTTCTATTTCTCATAGCTGACTTTAATAAAGATGATTATTATCTCAAAATTGGAGGTATTTAAGTTTTTATGGTATTTGAATTCTCTGTTCAAAAAACATTTAATCAAGCTATAGATATAGTAGATATGGGAAATACTGCTTTACGTTGTGTTAATAAACAATTAGATAACTATTATGTCATTACTAAAACTGTATTTGGTAAAACATCTATTTTGAAATTTGGTCCAGTGTGCCCTGACCTCAATGTACTTATTAATGATTTTTCAGTAAGCTATAAAAAAATTGACTATAAGGAAAATTTAATATTTAAAGAAATAGATAAGTTTTTAAATGATTATAAAAAAGATATTGATACAGTTGAAGAAATTACAGAATTTGAGCTCTGGCAAGATTTTCCTGAAATAAAACAATACTTTGAAAATGCTTAAGGAGATTATTTATGGCAATAAAAGACGTAAGAGATTACTATTACACAATGCTAGCTCAGTATCTTGAGGAAAAACAAAACTTAGAAGATTTTTCAGATGCTCTAAAAGAAGGGCTAATTACTGAAGAGCAAATGCAAGATGCAATAGAAAATGTTGCAAAGCTTGAAGAAAACTATCATAGGTTAGCTTATATTATGTATCTATTTAATATGCCTAATAGAGCTACTAAAAAGCAGGCATACACAAAACAATATAAAAATATTTTAGATGAGCTAAAGAATTTAGGCGCTGACGTTGACGCAGTTAAAAATGAAAACACTGATGCATTAATCCTATTCAAAGCAGCACTTAAAAAGCTAAAAAATAAAGACGAGCAAAAATAACTCGTCTTTTAATAAACTATTAAACTAATAAATTATTAATTTGACAATAGAAAGTGAGATCACCATGGAACATATTATTACTGATTTAGAAAAGTTACAGATCCCTGCAGAACCTCTTACTTTTCTTACAGAAACCGGGGCTAAGACAGAAGAGGGCGAAGAAATCATTTCTAAGCTAAAAGAAGTAATGAATGCAGAAGAAAATATTCTTGCTTTAGCTGCTCCTCAAATTGGAATTAATAAACGTATTTTTTGTTTACGATTTAATGACCAGATTAAAGTTTTTATTAACCCTATTATTACTAAGAAAAAAGGTTTAAAATTTACTATTGAAACTTGTGCTTCTATGCCAGGTAAAGAAATTGTAATTGGTCGTCCTGAAGAAGTTACTGTAGTTTATTATAATGAAGATTTTAAGTATGAAGATAATAAGCTGCTTGGAATTGCTGCGAGTCTTTTTGATCAGCAGGCTCAGATTTTAGACGGTGTTATGCCTTGTGAACTTGGATTGGTTTCTGATATCGAAATGGATGGTAAAATTGAAGAGTCTGATATGGAAGAAATTATTGAATTTTATAAAGACACTTTTTTACCAAATAAACTTAAGATGTTAAATAATATTATTGAAACCGATGAAGAAGCTGCTACAAACTTTAAACAGCTTAAATTTACTGAAGGCGTTATTAACGGTCGCATAAATGTTGTTGAGTCTGAAGCTGATAGTGCTAAAAGAGCTAAGGCAAAGAAATCTGCCAATAAAGCTATTGCTCAAATGAACAAGTCAAGAAAAGCTATTCAAAAGGCTGAGTTTAATAATTTTGTTAAGCGTATTAGTAAAAAAGCACATAAGTAAGGAGACTTAACATATGGCTAAAAAAATGATCAGTCTAGAAATTTCAGAAGAACTCAAAGAGGCTCTAAGAGTAGAAGCTTTTAGACAATCTTTGAGTCTATCTGCAGTAATACGACAAATACTTGAAGAAAAACTTTTTAAGTCTTCTTGTGAGGAGCACAAAAATGATTAATAAAAATGACAAATTATTAGTTATTTGTGAAAGCCCTACAAAAGTAAAAACAATCTCAGAAATTCTTAAAAATGCAGGTTATCATCAAGCTACTGTCTTAGGTACCGCTGGACATATTATGGAATTAAAAAATGGCGGATCTGCTTATAACTCAGGAATTTCGCCTGAAAAGAACTTTAAAATGAACTTGGCTGCGATGCCTGAAAAAAAGAAAATTATTAATGAAATCATAACTTTAGCTGAAAACGTCGATAAAATAATTTTAATGCAAGACGCCGATCGTGAAGGAGAACTTCAGAGTTGGAGTATTAAAAAATTTTGTAATCTTCCAGACGAGAAGTGCTATAGAGCGATTACTCATGAGATAACGCCAAAAGCAGTTGTATATGCAATAGAGAATCCAATATCATTTAATAATAATATTGTAGACGCTGGATTTGCTAGACTAATGACAGATAAGCTTTTAGGTTTTTCTTTATCTCCC
>JAEIGA010006102.1_pt1 | contig 18346 bp, 8 predicted proteins | sample 9270691 | NCBI WGS metagenome assembly JAEIGA01 (sample SAMN17057246, study PRJNA624740) | gut metagenome | biome: biome; isolation source: fecal sample | host: Bos grunniens | place: China: Xizang | collected 2019
GGCGGCTCTTTTGTTTATGAATGTAGACAAGGGGCGTACGGTGCAGGTACCCAAAGCATTTATTGACAAATTTATTTCGGTAGGTACTAATGGAAAAATGACAAAATTCATGCAACTGGTATCCCAGCATAAGGGGAAGAGTGAGGAGGAGATGGCACCATTCTTCAAAGAGGATTTTGGCGAGACCTACTTCTATTTCTACTTCTTTGTGCGTAATATAAAAACCAATTGACACTTGTAAGGATATTGACTATGAAAGAGAAACTGAAATATATTGTTGTGGCAGTGTCGCTTCTCCTTGTGGCATGCTCACCACAGCCGCAGGTGCCTGAAAGGTATGACGCGCTGGTAACAGCCCCGTCTATCTACCCCGATTACACGGATGTTGTAGTGCCTTGTAACATAGCACCGCTCGTTTTTGGGATAAACGAAGAGGGTAACAATTTTGTTACATGCTTCAAGGCCGGTGGCAAGTCTATTGTATGTGGTGGTCGCGAGGTGGCGCCTGCGATAGAAGAGTGGAGTGCGCTGCTGGCGCATGCGGTCAATGATACGATAAAGGTTGTTGTATATGCCGACAATGGTGGCTGGAAAAGATTTGAGCCGTTCTCAATCATTGTATCGGGTGACAGCATCGATAATTATATATCGTACAGGCTAATCCCGCCTTCGTATGTCGCGTATGAGAAACTGACTATTTCGCAACGCAACCTTTCGAACTTTGACGAGAGTGTCATATACAGTAATAAGTTTGTAACCTCAGAGCCCGATGGCCAGTGCATCAACTGTCATGCGTACAAGAACTACAGGACCGACAATATGCAGTTCCACGTGCGTCAGCATCTTGGCGGCACCGTTTTTGTGCATAACGGCAAGGCCAAGAAGGTGAATATGAAGACCGACTCCACAATCTCAGCCGGTGTATATCCCTTCTTTAACCCCAAGTATGATGTGGTGGCCTATTCTGTGAACAATACCGGCCAGATTTTCCATACCAAGAACCCGAACAAGGTCGAGGTGCAGGACCAGGCAAGTGATGTAATAATATATGACCCTGTGAATGAGACTGTCTCTCATGTTGCCGACGACCCGGATTGTCTTGAGGTGTTCCCTGCTTGGTCGCCCGATGGCGAGATGCTCTACTACTGTTCGGCATATTTCCCAAAACGTGATGACGTGCCGCATGTGGAGAATATGATACGCAATTACAGGGATATCAAATACGATATCCTGCGACGTTCCTGGAATCCTCGTACGGGCGAGTTCGGTGCGGTTGATACTGTGTTTGCGGCTTCGGCAATGGGCAAGAGTGCCACGTTTCCGCGCGTGTCGCCTTGTGGACGTTATCTGCTCTTTGCTTTGGCCGAATATGGATGTTTCCACATCTGGCACAAGGATGCCGATTTATATGTGATAGACCTGGCTACCGGTGAGCGTTGGCCGTTGGCAGCAGCGAACTCCGATTTTCCCGAGAGTTATCACTCATGGAGCAGTACGGGCAAGTGGATCCTCTTTGCCAGCCGTCGTGACGACACCAATTACAGCCGCCTCTACATAGCGCATATGAACGGTGATGGCACAAGTGACAAGGCTTTCCTGTTGCCACAGGCCGAGAGTGAGTTCTATGACTTTTTTGACCGCTCATACAATGTCCCCGAGTTTATGGTTGAGCCAGTTTCAATCACGCCGCATGAGTTTGCCGAGGTGGTAAAAGGGGATGTTGTAAATGTTAAATATTCTCACAAATGAGGCGATGATTTAACAAATAGTTGTTAAAAATATAAAAAAGACTTTTCTTCCGTTTTTTTGCGTTTTTCGCATTAAAACGGAAGATTCTTTTTCTCAACTGTGAAAAAACATCTTTGCGACCGAAAAAAAACAGTTATTTGTGCGAAAATTTATTTAAAAGTCTTATTTTTGCACGTTAACTATGGGGTAAGTGCGCCCCAATGCGAAATGTTTAAAAAAAACAAAAAATAATAATTAATAATTTTGTACTTATGTTCAAACACCGTTTAACTAAATTTGGCGTATCGTCGCTCTTTGCGATTGTTATGCTTTTTGTCGGTGGCTCAATGCAGTCATGTCAGGATTGGCTTGATGTTTATCCTTACGATGACCCGGGCGACCCCGAATGGTTGGGATCAAGTGTCTACGAGTTTCTCAAAAAGGGAACTGCAGACCACAGTTACTCCAACTATGTTGCAATCATCGACAGTCTGGGCGAGAAAGAGACACTTGCTCACACCGGTAGCAAGACTTTGTTTGTAGCGGACGATGAAGCATTCGAGACGTTCTTCCGCAATAATGACTGGGTCTCTCGCAATGGCGAAAGAGGTGTGAAGAGTGTCGGCGAAATGACAAAGTCTCAAATGAAGTTGATTCTCTACAATTCGATGCTCGACAACGCGATGTTGCTTGATATGCTTTCAAGTTCGGGCGTTGACACGAATCAGGAGGGAACAACTCTCCGTCGATGGACTTCGTTGACAGATATTGACACTATTCCGCTCATCAAGGACGGCGAGGTGCCAAATCATCCCGGCTGGCCTACATACAACACCTATTGGGATGTTTTGCGTGGCAAGGAGAGAGTCGGTGAGATGCGTATTGCAATGGATGGTTCACGTTCTATGATGGTTCACTTCATTGGCGACTATCTGAGAAAGAAGAGCATCAAGGCTTCTGATATCGAGTTCCTGTTCAAGAAACAGGGGAAGACATTCGTTGATGGCGATGCTTTCATCTATGGCAACAAGATTGTTTCAAGCGGTGTTGATGCCGGTGGTTTCTCCGATGATAATTTGACCATAACCTGCAAGAACGGTTATATCTATCGTTTGGACGAACTGCTCGTTGCTCCCTCAAATATGGCCGAGGAGTTGCGTAAGCATCCCGATACAAGAATCTTCAGTCACTTGCTCGACCGTTATTGTGTACCGGAGTACGATGATGCGCTCTCTAATAAATTCAATGCATATTACAAGACAAATGACAGCGTCTTCAAGTTGCGCTATTTCTCTGAGTCATATCAATCGCATCCAATGCTTGCAAGCACCAACAAGAATCCTACATCTGAGGAACTCTTGATCTTTGATCCCGGACAGAATTCTCTGCTCGCAACAAATACATTGGCGGGGGAAATGGGCTCGATGTTTGTTCCAAGTGATGAAATTCTGTACGATTACTTTGCTAATCCCGACAGTGCAGGTCATTTCCTTTTGTCGCGTTTTGCCCCAAGCGTGAAAGTGCCTGTAGATCATCGTGATATTCCGGCTTTGCTGTCTGCACTCGATAGTGTACCACAGTTGAATATCACTCCGTTTATCAACAACTTGATGAAAAAGCAGTTCTCTGCAACTGTCTTGAGCAAGTTTGATAAGATTTATGACGATGCCAATGAGTTGATGGGTATCCGCCCTGAACATGTGGACGAATGCGTTATTGCAAACAACGGTGTTATATATATATTGAACAGCGTGTTCGGTCCGGCAAAGTATCAGGCGGTCGTTGCTCCGACATACGTATATGAAAATATGGATGTGATGCGTCAGATTGTCCAGAAACTGCGTTACGATTACTATCTGCTGGCAATGGATGCACACTATACATACATTGTCCCCGATGATGACCACAGTGTGTATTTCGATCCGCTTGCAACATCATCAACTCCGGCTACTGCCTATTTCTTCCACTACGATACAAAGAGAAAGACATATTACGGAAGCACTCCTGAATTCTGGGCAACAAAATATAAATTCAACCCGGCAACATACGAGTTGGGCGATTCGGTTGGCGAGGACTTGTACACCGACGAGAATGCGATGAAGGATCTGCTCGAGAATCTTATTCTTGTCCATGACGACAAGAAGGGTATCTATTCGGGTAACAAATATTTCCAGACCAAGGGATATGCAACTATAAAGGTTGATTTAACCGATACCGCCAATATTAAATTCCAGGGTGGTGAGCAACTCGAAAGAGATACCTATGTAAAGGTTGCATCAGTGTACAATCAAAGAAACGGTGTTACCTATAATACACTGCCTGGTGAAGACAATACGCTTTCGGCAATCCCCACACCTCCAACAAGGTCGGTATATGATAACCTGTTGTTGAAAGCAAATTCTGAGTTCGATACTTTCTATCAGTTCTACAAGATATGTTATCCGGGCGAGGATTATATGCAGTCGGGCGGTCTCTTGAGTACTATTTTTGATATTACCGGAAAAGACAAGAAGGCTCTCCAACAGTTAGCCGATTCGGCTGCCCGTTACTCAATCTTCTACACCGATGAGAGAGAGTCGGGCATGGGTGGTACAACATACACCAAGAACACCGTGCCTTTCTTTAATATATTCCATTATACAGTATACGTTCCTTCAAATGCTTCAATAATTAAAGCACATGACAACGGTCTTCCAACTTGGGAGCAGGTTAAGGCTGTTGCTGAGGCCGGTGATAAAGCAAAGGCAATAGCAATGATGCGTTCAATCATAAACTTTGCCAAGTACCACTTCCAGGACAACTCGGTATATGTGGACAATTTGCCAATCAAGGCGGTGGACCCAATTACCGGTCTCCCTGTCAATACAAAGAAATTTACCACAGCTGCGCCAAACGAAAAAACAAGACGATTCTATGAACTTGTGCTTGAGAGTGAAGGTGATACCTATGTAATCCATGATGGCAAAGGCAATAAGAGAAAGGTGTTGGTTAATGGTACGGAGAATAAAGATTGGAACATTATGTGCCGTGACAATATTCTCAAAATTGCCAAGGATGCTTACGAGTCATCGTCATATGCGGTGTTGCAGCCAATTGACTCCGTGCTCCTGAATGAATCGATGTTCGGCTATGATGGCCGCTTCAAACGCTTTGCCAACAACGGTTTGTCTGTTGATTTGATGGATGTAGACGGTACAGGACCTGTAGAGGTTGCCGGCAAGAACTACTATCTGGTTGCCAAAATGGGTAACATAAGAGTTGTTGACATCAACGGTGTCGAGGATATTTGCGAGGCGGGTTATCTGATGTTGCCTCTCGATGAGAATGATGAGAAATATGACGCATCGTTGACACGTGAGAAACTCGTTGTGGACCAGAGCCAGAACATTCTTGTAACCGACGAGGGATATTGGGTTAAAGCGTCAAAAGACAAAAAAGGCTTGTATGAGTATGTTACCAAAACTAAAGAGGGTAATATATATATAGTAAGGTATAAGTATAACAACGAAAAAGGCGCTTTTGAAACAGAGGAAGTCAAGGTTGGCGAGGTCCCTGAAGAAGGTACCGACAACAACTGATTGGTGATGTAGAAAAAACATAATAGCTATGATAAGAATAAAGCAATTATTTATGCTCGCGCTCTTCTGCTTTGTAGGCGGTAGTGTATATGCACAAAAAGGTGCGAGAATTTCGGGTACGATTACAAGTGATGCCGAAGGTCCGCTGATTATGGTGAACGTCACCGAACGCGACAACAGTAATCGTATCATTGAGGCTTGTGTAACAGACTTTGAGGGTAACTTCTCAATGGTTGTCAAGAACACAAGCAACGTACTTGAGATTTCATACGTAGGTTATAAGACCCAGCGTATTGAAATTGGCAACCGCACTGTCTTCAACATTAAGATGGTTGAGGATAATATGCTTGAAACTGTGGATATCGTTGCCGAGCAGCGTTCACGTTCAGGTGGTCTTGATATTCTTGAGCGTGAGATGACCCATGCTACACAGAAAATCAGCATGGACGATATGGACGGTCTTTCATTTGCTTCGGTAGATGAGGCTCTCCAGGGACAGATTGCCGGTCTTGACGTCGTGTTCAATTCCGGTGACGTCGGTTCGGGTACACAGATGCGCCTTCGTGGTAACTCAATGATTGAGGGTGATGCCACTCCGCTTATTGTTGTCGATGACAACATCTTTGAGGTTGATGAGGGACAGAGTTCTTTGATTAAGGAGGATGCCAATGCCGAGAACTTTGCCGAACTCCTCATGATCAACACCGAGGATATCGCCGAGATTGAAGTGTTGAAGGATGCCGCTTCTTGTGCTGTTTGGGGTTCTCGTGGTGCCAATGGTGTCATCAAGATTAAGACAAAGCGTGGTAAGCGCGGACCAACCCGTGTGAACTTCTCATATAAGTTCAAGGACAAATGGACCCCCAATGGTTATAACCTGCTCAATGGTGATGACTATACAATGCTTATCAAGCAGGCTCTTTTTAATGTAGACCAGAAAGGACTTGACATCCCAGAACTCAGTTATGACCAGACTTTCCCCGAGTATCAGAATTTCAACAACAATACCGATTGGGTTGATGAGATTTCTAAGCATGGATACAGAAACGAGTACAATCTCAACATCAGTGGTGGTGGTGAGAAGGCTACATTCCGCATCTCGGGAGGTTACTCAAACGAGACCGGTCAGGTGCTTGGACAGAACCTCAACAGTTTCAGTACACGTCTTGCCCTTGACTACTATGTGTCTGCACGAATCAAGGTTATTGCCGATTTCGCGTTCTCATATACAAAGCAAAGACGCAACACCGACGATTTGCTCTACAGGTCTTTGCTTATGATGCCTAACATGAGTATCTATGACCAGGATTCGCTTGGCAACAATACAGACGCATACTATGCTATACTCAAGAACGGAAGTTCTAAAGATTTGTGGGATGGATTGAGCAACAAGAAGAACCCTATTGCTGTCGGTGACTTGGCACAGTATCACACCGAGAATTTCAGCATCAACCCAATGATTACCTTTGAGTACAGCCTTTTGGGTCTTGAGGATAATGAGACACAGCTCAAGTATCGCGGTATGGTGAACTTGAATGCATCGACATATTCGGGTAACAATTACTCTCCCGCAGCACTTTCTACATCGGAGTGGACAAGTGATGAGAAGAATATGTCCAAGTCCGAGGATAGTAAGAGTCTTGGCTTTACAACCCGTCATCAGTTGATCTTTACTCCATATTTAGGCAGCAGTGACCATTATATGACAATGAACGCCCAGTTTGAACTCTCTACAGGTTCCGGAAACTCTCAGAGTTCAACAGCTATTGCTTTGCCTACAGGTAACATCAGCAGTTCTACCATCGGAGTTTTGAGTGGTGCAGGAACAAGCAAGTGGGAGAGCCGCAATGTCAGTTTTGTATTCGATGCCCACTATTCATATAAGTCTAAATACTCATTGCGTCTCGCTGTTCGTGGCGAGGGTAACACCGCTATGGGTGATGACAGGAAATGGGCCGCTTATCCTTCAATCTCGGCACGTTGGAACATCATTGACGAGGAGTGGATGGAATGGGCAAAACCATATTTGAGTATGTTGTCTTTGCGTCCCGGTTTCGGTATGGATGGTCATGCCCCCGGTTCAAACGCCACATTCAACAGTTACTCTACCTATAAGAAAAATAATGTAGATCTCAGTTATCTGGGCATGGCCGGTTTCCAGATGGATGGAGTCCGTTTGACCGACCTCCGTCGCTCCGACAAGCGTGAGTGGAACGTAGGTTCTGACTTTGGTTTCTTCAACGGCCTGTTGACCGGTGCGTTCAACTACTATCATGGAGTGACATATGATAACATTATCCAGGGTTATCGTTTGCCATCAACAACCGGTTACTCTTCACTTGCATACAAGAACTCGGGTACATTGAGAAATTATGGTTGGGAACTTAACATGAACTTGAATAATATCAAGTTGGCTAAGGATCTCTCTTTGACAATGTACTTTAACATCGGTAACAACTTCAACGAAATCCTTGAACTTGAAGATGCTTATCTCGAGGAGAGAAACAAGAAATACGATGAACCTTCGAATGGAACGTATCTTCCACGTATTCAGATAGGCAACCCAAGTGGTGCTATCTACGGTTTCCGCTACAAAGGAGTATACCGTTACAGTTACAAGAACTGGGAGAAGGCTCTTGCCGAGGAAGAGGCCGGACGTAACGGTACCTGTCCAATTGTCCGCGATGCCGATGGCAATGTAGTATATGAGGCAAACAACAAGCCAAAAGAACTTGTTCTCTTCTACGATGCAGAAACTGACGCTCCACATAAAGACTACCATTTTAAGGGAGGTGATGCCATTTATGAGGATATCAACCACGACGGTCAAATCAATCAGTTGGATATCGTCTATCTGGGTAACTCCAACCCTGCAGCACAAGGTGGTTTCGGTCTCACACTCCGTTATAAGAAATGGTCTTTGAGAACATCGTTCACATACCGTTGGGGTGTTGATGTCGTGAACAGTTCACGTATGGCATTCGAGAATATGTCATCGTTCGACAATCAGAGTATTGCTGTCAACTGGCGTTGGCGCAAGGAGGGTGATATCACAGAGATACCAAGAGCCGTAAACAGTAGACGTCCTTCATTCAACTACCTGGGTAGTGACCGCTATGTTGAGGATGCCTCTTATGTTCGTTTGTCATATCTTCAGTTGTCATACTCTTTCGAACCAAAGTGGTTGAAGAAGATTGGTCTCAAGAGCCTGAACCTCTACGCTTCGGCCGACAACCTATGTTTCTGGACAAAATACACTGGTCTTGAGCCTGAAGTTGCAAGTAGTGGCGACGGTATTGCATATGACAATACAAAGACACCGCGCCCACGCTCGTATACACTTTCATTATCTCTTGGTTTCTAAAAGTTTACGAATATGAAAATAGTATCAAAAATATATAGAAGAACAGCAATTCTTGCAGCAGTTGCTTTTGCTGCGTTGACAAGTTCTTGTACCGATTACTTGACAATCATTCCACCCGATGTTGTGGTCGAAGAGAATTTCTGGCAGACAAAGGACCAGGTTAATGGTATGCTTGCTACAAGTTATCTGAAATTGATTGATAAGGAGGCTGTCAAAAGGGCGATTGTCTGGGGTGATTTGCGCTCGGAGAATATGACTTTCAATCCCTCGGCAGGTGGAGATATCAAGAATATTGTAGAGGCTGCAATCATTGACGAGAACTCCTATTGTAACTGGTCAATCTACTACGAGGCTATCAGTTGTGCAAACATTGTATTGGAGAGTGCTGCACAGGTTGTAGAACGCGATCCGGATTTCTCTGAAGGTGACCGCGATGTGGTAATGGGTGAGATGTATGCAATACGTGCCCTATGTCACTTCTACCTTGTGCGTGCATTCCGTGATATTCCTATGGCGATGAAGTCGGCAAAGAATGACGCCGAAATCCCCGATTATGTCCAGGTGCATCCGCTTGAGGCGCTTGATATGATTATGGCAGATTTGGACCGTGCCGAGAAGATGGTTATGAAATCGGGTGCCTTTGCAAATGCGCAGAGCAACTATGGACGCATAACTACCAATGCAGTTCTGGCAATTAAGGCCGATGTCAACTTGTGGCGTGCAGCCTTTACGGAGTACTATAAAGGAACAAGTTATAAACTCGTGCACACAGAAGGTAATCCTATGGTGGCTGTCAATTCCAGTGATGCGCAGAGGTACTATGATGAGTGCGAGCGGAACTGTAGAGACATCATTGCCAATATGGACTCTTTGCTTGAGTTGAAGAATAAAGGTAATGAGGAAAAGTATGCCTATAATCTCATCCAGAACACCGGTAGTAAAAAGGATAAGGAGGCTCACTTTAGTTCTGCCTATAATGCAATCTTTGGTACCAAGAACTCTTCGGAGTCTATTTTTGAACTTCAAGTAGAGGGCGATAACGTGAAGAATGGGTTCTTTAATGGTGTAATTGATCTTTATGGTTCTGAAGGTAAGGGCGGTTCTGTTGTGGTACCTGCAAATTTCTATTCGAACTATGAGGATGATGACTTGCGATTGTACTCATTCACTAACCAGAAAACCCATGGTGCCCAAAGTGCCAGCGAGCAAATCTATGTTGTCAAATATACAGCCAAAGGGTCTCCGGCAACCGACTACCGTCAATCGGATGATTGGGATGCAAACTGGATTGTATATCGCCGTACAGATGTCTTGCTTATGATGGCAGAGGCTATGGTAACACGTGAGAGCGCCGGTGAAGATGATTTCAAGAAGGCTTTCAATATCGTAAATGCAATCAACACTCGTTCAAGAATCGATTCTACCGATATAAAAAACCCTTTGAAACAGGCTAATTATATGACAAAGGAAGAGGCTATCAAGCTGGTACGTAAAGAGCGTCTGCTTGAACTCTCGTATGAGGGTAAGCGCTGGTACGACCTTGTTCGTTTGGCATTGAGAGAAAGGGATACAAAAAATATAATATATGTAGCAGACAAACTTGAGGGTAAGAGTAATGTGGTAAGGGCAAAGATGTCTACTATAGATGCTTTGTTTATGCCAATACATATTGACGAGTTACGTTATAACAAGAATCTGAAACAGAATGATGCATATGACAAAGAGGATTCGTCAATGGAGATGAACTAAAAGTAAAAGGAGTTTTATAAGTGAGAGTGCATTGGTGGTTGATTCTGTGTGTTGAAGCACTCTCGGAACAATAAATAATAACATATACATAATATGAATAAGATTATCAAACATAAAATTCTTGCCGGGGCAATGTTGTTCGGTTTTATGCTTGCCGGTTCCTCTTGCGAGGACAACGAAGGCATCAGAGTAACGCCAGAAGTCCCTATGGCCGACAAGACGCTTTACGAGGTTATTCTCAAAGACCCGGATTTGACCGATTTTGTAAGGGTGCTTGATTCCTGCGACCTCAAGTATCCACGTGAGGAAAACTCTCATCGTTTGGCCGATTCTTTGTTCAACCACTCAAGGGTCTATACAGTTTGGGCGCCGGTGAACGGCTCATTTAATGCTGAATCTATAATTGAAGAGATGGGTGCAGATAAGGAAAACCGTGACCTTGTCTTCCGCTCATTCATCGAGTCTCATATTGCAAACCATCTTGTGGCTGCAAACGGAACTCTTGAGAGCGACAACTCTATCATGACGTTGAACGGTAAGAAGGTAAGTTTTACCGGTGACAAGGAAGGCTATGTGTTCTCAGGCGTTAAGCTGGAGGATAAGAACATCCGTGTAAAGAATGGTCTCCTTCACAAGATTGCCGGTCCAATAGAATACAAGTACAGTATTTGGGAATATCTTAAAATTGCCGAGAATGTTGATTCTGTATCAAAGTACCTATATTCGTACAATGTTACAGAATTCAATCCAGGTTTGAGTATTGCCGGTCCCATTGTGAATTCCCAATTGACATATATCGATTCGGCCTTTACAACATCTAATGTATGGCTTAACTCATGGGACGGTGTAGGAAACCTTGATAACGAGGACTCAACTTACGTGGTATTCGTTCCAAGCAATGCAATGTGGAACGAATGGATTGAAAAGACCGAGGCATATTTCAACTATGACCTTTCATATTCTGATCAACAGATGCCTAAATCTGTAAAGGCTGAACGCGATTCATTGCGTAGGTACTATGCACGTTTCAATCATCTCAAGTATATGACATACAGCGAGAACGAACAGAAACACGTGAAACCGACAGATTCTATGATGCCGGCCTACCGCGGCAGCAACAGACGTCCTCTGTTTGCAAAGGAAGACCTTGAGAAACATATAGTTCCAGGGCTCACAAAGGAACTTTCGAATGGTACATTCCATGTTGTCGATACAATGCCTTACAAGCCAACCGACCTGTGGCACGATACAATATTCCTTGAGGCCGAGAATTCCAAAATGTGGGCAAGCAGTATGCCTGCCGAGGTTAAGTCTGTTTCGGCTTACAAGAGCCAGTTGAACGACAAGGATTCTCTTTTGCTTGGTGCAGAGGTGTCCGGTGGCAATTATCTCGCTTTTGAACGTAAGACAGAACTTACGGCCAATGTATATTTAAAGGTGCCTAAGGTGCTCTCTGCCGGATATCACGTTGCCCTGATTGTTATACCAAAGAACATTACCGATGAGTATGTTGCCCCCAAAGACATGCATCCATCAAAATTAATTGTTACAATTGACCAGACACAGGGTAAAGGTTCTAAAAATACTCTCTTTCCTATCATTGAAAATGAGGATGGGGAGTTGGTCAACACTTTTATTACAAATCCTGCCGGAATTGATACTATCTATCTGACAGTTGATGGTACAAGGGATGGTGAAAGGGCTGTAGTGACTCCAAAATATGCCGAATATTACGACTCTGACTCTGAAAAGGACTACAAGGTTACGCTTACAGTTTCTTCTGACGGTGCTGGTCGTGAAGACGAAGGTGTAATATATGACTACTCAATCCGTATTGACAAGGTCCTGTTTATACCGGTACCCTATTCTGAATAATAGTTTGTAGGATGAAAAAAAGAAAATCAACTATGTATATGCAACAATTAATGCAATCATTAGTGGCATTGATGTTTATGATGCCATCTGTAGCTCTTGCATCGGATTCGATGTTGGGGAGCACTGTAGCAGACGAACCTGTCAAGGTTGAGAAAAAGAGTGCTGTTGCAGATGTACGCACTGTTACCGGAACAGTGTATGATGCCGCAACAAACCAGCCAATGGCCGGTGTTCGTGTTCAGGCTACAGGACACAAGAGAGTTACAACTATGACCGATGGAGAGGGTAAGTACAAATTGAATCTTCCATCTTATGCGACCCTCATTACGTTCTCAACACCGGACTATCTGCTTGTGCAGAAACCTGTCGGCAAAAAGGACATAATTAATGTACGTCTTTACTCTGACAAGTTCCAGGATAACTATGACGATGATATCGTGATTACTGCCGAGAGAGGCTTTGGTGAGAGCATCACAACTGCGCAGACCATAGACTCTGATATCCAGAACAAGATTGGTGCCGATGTGCGTGCGATAAACCGTTCGGGAACCATTGGCGTTGGTGCTATGATGTTCATTCGTGGTATCAACTCCCTAAATGCCAACACTCAGCCGTTGGTTGTCGTGGATGGTGTAATCTGGGATCTGCAGGAGAATAATGAGGCGCTCCACATGGGTGTCTATAACAATATTCTTTCGGCTATCGATGTCAATGATATCCGTGATGTCAAGGTTCTCAAGAACGGTGCAGCCATCTACGGTGCCCGTGCTGCAAATGGTGTCATAATAATCAATACCAAGCGTGGCGAGAGTATGGCTACCCGCATTACAGCAAATATCTATGCTAATGTGGCGCTCGAACCACAGACGCAGGGTATGCTCTCGGGCGAGGATTATCGTCTCTATGCCAATGACCTCATTGGTACAATGAACGTGAACCCAAACCGCAACATTCCATTTTTGCGTTCCGACAAACCTGTGTATAATGAAGACGGCAAGTTGACAAGTGGCTTTGTTTATTATGACAAGTATCACAACGATACCGACTGGACCGACGTCGTATATCGTGAGGCCATTACACAGAATTACAAAGTTAATGTAGAGGGTGGTGACGAGGTTGCCATGTACAATTTCTCATTCGGTTACACATTGGGTAATTCTCCTATCAAGGGCAACGATTTCGATCGTCTTAATATCCGCTTGAACTCTGACATCGTGCTTTCTGACAATTTGAAGACAGCTATTGATATTTCATATGCACGTGTTGCCCGTGAGTTGCTTGATGATGGTTTGCGCGAGGATCCTACAGCCTTCCCATTGACATCGCTTGGCGCCATCGCTGATGTGAAGTCTCCGTTCCTCAGCCCCTATCGTTATGCGACAACAGGTGAATTGAGTGAGAATCTTGATGTTGCCGATGATTTCGCTTTCGACGTGACACAGGCTGCCGGCGTTGGACATCCGAATAACTCTTTGTATAACCCGATGACCATTCTTACTAAGGCATCAGACCCCCACAAGAATGAACTTGAATATACAAATATGGGCATTACCGTTGCTCCCGAATATAAGTTGCGCGACTTCACTTTCACAGAGACATTCAACTACTCTCTCTATCGTGTGAGTGAAAAGTACTATCTGCCTTATCCGACACCGGCCGACAATGACAAGTACCACTTCTATGTCAAATCATTCGATGGCAAGGTTGGTAACTATATCGCTTCATACTTTGGAAAGGAGGCTGCTTTGTCAAGTGACACACGTGTAGCATGGGGCAAGGTGTTCGGTGCTCACAAGGTTCATGCATTCGGTGGTTTCCGTTATACAAACTTCAACTTGGATTCTAATTCAATCAGTGGCGCAAACTCCGGTAGTGATACCAGTTTCAATGTAAACAGCAGTCTTGATTACAAGGATAGCGATGGCGATAAGAATGTCTGGTCCAATATGGCTTGGTACCTGTCGGCCGATTACTCTTACAAGACACGCTATTTCCTTGAAGTTGCTGCATCTTTGGAGGCCTCTTCACGTTTTGGCGGCAAGGCAAAGAATGCACTCAAAATGTTGGGTGTTGCGTGGGGATTCTTCCCATCGGTACAGGCCGCTTGGCTTGTGTCGTCTGAGTCCTGGTTCAATGTCAAGGCTGTTGATATGCTAAAATTGCGTGCCGGTTTTGATATGACCGGAAACGATGCTATCGATTATCTTGCAGCACGCAGTTACCTGCAGTCTGTAAAGTTCGATTCAGAACGTATGGGATTGCAGTTGGGTAATGTTGAGAATGACGGTATCAAGTGGGAGACAACATCACGTTTCAATGTAGGTCTTGATGCTATGTTGTTCGAGAATCGTCTTGGTTTCTCTTTCGATTGGTACATGTCGAATACACGCGACCTGCTTGTGCAGAAGAAGTATCAGTTTGTGACAGGTATGGACAAGTATTGGACAAACGGTGGTGCACTTGAGAACATGGGTCTTGAGGCGACCATTAATGCAAAACTCATCAACGAGAAGGATTTCCAGTGGGAATTGGGAGCCTCTCTCGGTCACTACAAGAACAGAGTGACAGCTCTTGACGAGGAACTTGCACCGGTATCAGTATACGGCGGTGAGGTTGCAACAATGGTAGGCCAGCCTGTAGGTGTTTTCTGGGGTTATGAGACCGACGGTGTCATAGCATCTTCGGCCGATGCTGAAAAGTATGCTCTCTACCAGACCGACGCTACCGGTACTCCCCAACCCTTCAAGGCCGGTGACATGAAATTCGTTGACCGCACAGGTGAAGGCTGCATAAATGATGAGGACAAGACCGTTATTGGTGATCCTAATCCTGATATCTATGGTAATTTATTTACACGACTTGCTTACAAGGGCTTGACACTTGATGTGAATTTCAACTATTCAGTCGGCAATGATGTATATAACTACTATCGTCAGCAGATTGAGGGAGGTTCATCATTCTACAACCAGACAACAGCAATGCTGAACCGTTGGACAGTTGATGGACAAGTAACCGATATTCCTGCAATTGCTTTTGGCGACCCTGTAGGTAACTCACGTTTCTCTGACCGTTGGATTGAGGATGGTTCATATCTCAGACTCAAAACAATCAAACTCTCATACGAAATTCCTCTCACAGCAAACTGGTTGCAAGGCTTGACTGTCTGGACCGCAGCTGAGAATCTATTCACATTGACCAAATATCAGGGCAATGACCCCGAGTTTGCAGTGAATAATAATATATTGTATCAAGGTGTTGACGCCGGCCTGTTGCCGCAGACTCGCAGTTTCCACCTCGGTGTTAAGGTTAATCTCTAAAAGACGACCGTTTGACAATAAATATTGGTTAGGTTGAGAAAAAAGATAAAACAATGAAAAAGAGACTTATTTATATTTTAGCATTCATTCTTTGCGGAACCACAATTTTGAGTTCTTGCGATGATATGTTGAATGTTGACTCAAACCGTGTCGAGTACGAGTTTGAAGACTGGACACTCAATGACTCTGTATATTCGGTATTGGGTATCCTGAAGGCGGTTCAGGGTGTTGCCGACCGCCAGGTGCTTATCAATGAGGTGCGTGCCGATCTTGTAACCGTCAACGAGAAGGCCATTGTAGACATTCAGGAATTGAGCCGTTCTGAGTTTAACCTGAACACAAACAGATACCTTGATGTGAAGGATTACTATTCTATCATCAACAACTGTAATATCTACCTTGCTCGTGTTGATACAACGCTTGAGAAGAATGGAATTAAACTGATGCTTCCCGAGTATGTGGCAGTGAAGAGCGTCCGCGCTTGGACATATCTGCAGCTCGCCATTAACTATAATGCTGTTCCATACTTTACCGAGCCAATCCTCACCCACAGTGCAGCAGAGGCTGTCATGGGCAAACAGATGCTGACACGTGATGAGATTATAAACAAACTCATAGCGGAGCTTCTTCAATATGAGAACCCTGCAGTTTACCGAATGCCTGCGTGGGACAATGATGGTAAGGTCCTGAAGTTCGGTAATGGTACAGAGGTCGAGACTAAACTCCTCTTCGTTCCTATAAGAATGTTGCTTGGCGAACTTTATTTGTGGAAAGGCGATTACAAGAGAGCTGCTCACTTCTTCTACTCACAGATTACCGGTGCCGAAACAAATGAGACTGCCGAGAAATATGCCGATTCAGGCAACAAGGTAAATTATACTACTGAGGGCGGGCATGGTTTTAACAATAGTTACACCGACATTTTTGCGCTTAATAGTTTCAGCAACAACGCCAAGAATTTCTTCACTATCATTCCATTTGCCGATAACAACCTTGATGGAAAAATAGCATCCGAGTTGGCGTCAGTCTTTTCACCAAATGGTGAGGTTGGTGCATCGCAGGTTGTAGCATCTCCTGGTATTCTTTCTCTGGCACAACGTCAGGTTTATTGTTTCTTTAAAGAAGAGGATAAGGAGAATATGAAGGTAAAACCCGAGTATAGCCATTTCTATGACTACACCGGTGACCTCCGAATAAAGGCTACTACCTACTCACAGCGTAGTAGTGGTGAACTCCAGACCGAATATAGAAACATCATCGGTAAGTTCAATTTTGATGAAAACTCACTTCAAATGAATGCTGAGTTTGTTCCCCGCGTAAGAACCTTCTTCATGATCCTTCAACGTAAGGAACACGCCTATCTACGTTTTGCCGAGGCTTTGGTAGGTCTTGAGCGTGATGGTTACAAAGGTGCTATGGAGCTCGCGATGACAGTTCTCAAGGAGGGAGTCAAGGAGAACTACCAGATTCTCCGGAACCCCATCTATGCTATTGATACAACATATATAGAGAACAAGGACTCGCTCAATAATGTAATCAGTGTCGATACGCTCACCAAGAAATATCTTGCATCTTGCACAGACTCGTTGAGATATAACTTTACAGACAACAAATTCAGAGAAAACGATGGTATCCATTCTCGCGGTAGCGGTTACAGCAAGCGCAATGCATATTATGCCTTGAACGATACCTGTATTGCCCGCTATCTGGGTGAGACTGTAGTTGAGGATAAGGTTGAGAAGATTTGTCGTGATATCAATTACGAGGATTCGCTCAACTACATTGCCGACCTTGTAATTGACGAACTCGCTCTTGAACTTGCCTGGGAGGGTACTCGTTTTGGTGACCTTATCCGTTTTGCTAAGGCAATGGGTGATAACGATGTCCTTGCCAAGCGCATCGCCGGCCGTGCTGTGAATTCCGCAATGACATACCGTCATATAGGTTTTGATAAAGAACCCGGTTATAACAAAGAACTATATGAACTGATGTCTGATGAGGCAAACTGGTATTTGCCATTGCCTGCAGGTGTGGTTAAGCCGGTGGATCCGAAGAATATTCCAACAGGCGAACTGCCTAATGAATAATCAAAAAGTATAAAGAGAATAGCCGGGGCAAAATTTCGCCCCAGCTATTCTCTTTATAATAATATAAAATATAGTGGCACACTGGCCGATGCCAATAAACGCCGTTCAGAAACCATATTTGAGGCCTACCTTTACAGAAAATCGTCTCGATGAAAATGAAATCATTGTAATATTAAAATAATTTAACAGGTGTTTTTATGTTTTTTTTATTTAATGTGTTAAATTTGCAAAGAAAAACAGATGAAATATGCGTTTGACTTGAACATTTGTTTTACCAGGATTGTTTAATATTTAAAATTATGATAATTATGAAAAAGTATATCTGTACAGTATGTCAGTGGGTCTATGACCCGGAGATTGGCGACCCCGAGCAGGGAATTGAGCCTGGTGTTGCATTCGAAAACCTCCCCGACGACTATGTATGCCCCCTCTGTGGCGTTGGCAAGGACGAGTTCGAGGTAGAAGGTTAAAAGTTAAATCTGAAATCTGAAATCTGAAATCTGAAAGGTTAAAGCCGAACGTAAGTTGGTTAAAGTATGTGAAGCATGCTTATTAAAGCCTACTTCAGGTTTCTCCAACCTTGTTGATGAAAGACTAAATAAGAAATAGGGTTTCGATTACCGAAACCCTATTTCTTATTTATATCCC
>JAEIGA010006103.1_pt1 | contig 18344 bp, 33 predicted proteins | sample 9270691 | NCBI WGS metagenome assembly JAEIGA01 (sample SAMN17057246, study PRJNA624740) | gut metagenome | biome: biome; isolation source: fecal sample | host: Bos grunniens | place: China: Xizang | collected 2019
AGGCGTGACGATCCGTTACGGGAAAAACATGACGGATATCACGCACGAACGCGACCAAAGCGGGGCTTTTTCCGCAATTGCCCCGTTTTGGATGGGCGAGGATGAAATCATTTCGCTCCCCGAAGTCTATATTGTTTCTCCGACCTTGCGGACGCAGATGTTCGATTGGACGGACGAACACGGCAATCCTATCACCGGGACTGATGGAGAAACGCTTGAATTTAACGCGCCTGTCATCACACCAGCGCCGCTTGATATGACATCGTATTTTGACGGCGCTCCAACTGTTGACCAACTTCGGTCAGCCGCGCAAGCGTACATGGAACGCAACGAGCCGTGGAAACCAAGCGAGAATATCGCAGTCGACTTTGTCCAGCTTTGGCAAACGCCTGAATACGCGAATGTAGCGGCCTTGCAGCGTGTTTCTTTGTGTGACACGGTATCTGTCTATTACCCGGAACTCGGCGTTATTCAAGCAGAAGAAAAGGTCGTAAAAACGGTTTATAACGTACTGCTTGAACGCTATGACAGCATCGAGCTTGGCGAGTTGCGGACTACATTCGCGGAAACTGTCGGAGAAGGTTTTGAAGAGCTTGTTCAGCAGAGCGAAGACACGCTCCGCTCTTATGTTGAATACGCGACGAAATCCATCACAGGCGGTCTTGGCGGCTATGTAGTTATGACGCTAAATGCCGCGCGGCAACCGCAAGAAATTCTCATCATGGACACGCCCGATATTGAAACGGCTGTAAATGTATGGCGGTGGAATCAAGGCGGCCTCGGTCATTCTCACAGCGGTTATGCTGGGCCGTACGGTGATGTAGCAATCACGCAAGACGGCAGAATAAACGCATCGATGATTTCAACAGGGTTTCTTCTCGCGTCTTATATTCGCGGTGGCACGCTTACGCTTGGCGGCTTGTCAAATAGCTATGGCCTTATTCGCGTATTGAGCGACAGCGGAGAAGAAATCGGAACATGGAATAGATACGGGCTATCTATCAAAGAGGGCGAAATCGCTATCCCGTCAGAATATGGCGAAACAAGAATCAATTATGGCGGCTTGAATTCGTCAGGTTATGACAGCAATGGCAGCCGTTCGGTTAGCGTTCATAATGGTGGCATTTCTTGTATTGGACATGATACAGAAGTGACGAATATCTGGGGCGGCGGAATAACTGTAGATGGAGCGCAAGGCGACCTCGACGGGATAGAAGTACAATGCACCACAACAAACGAAGCGGTTTCTATTGGTTACACCGGAGTTTTCTTTATCAACAATCAAAGCACATCTGTCGCGGCGGTAGGCTTGAATGGCGCGTCTTTTCATGGATTGCCCGGGTATTTTGGCTCGCTTACTGTAACCGGATCAAAAAACCGCCTCGCAAATGCAGGGCAATACGGCGACCGTCTGTTGTACTGCTATGAAACGCCTTCGCCTTTGTTTGGCGATGTTGGTGAGGGTGAGATCGCGGAAGATGGCGCGTGTTACGTTTGGCTCGACCCGATTTTCGCGCAGACGATTGCAACAGACCAGTATCAAGTTTTCTTGCAGAAATACGGTGAGGGCGATTGTTACGTTTCTGAACGGCATCCCGGATATTTCATCGTCAAGGGCACGCCGGGGCTTTCTTTCGGCTGGGAGTTGAAAGCAAAGCAATCCGATTTCGACCAAAAGCGGCTTGATAAATTCGAGCAACCGCGCGAGGAAGAAAGCACCGATTACGGAGCCGAAGCCGCGCAATACATTACAGAATTAAACAAGGGGAGGTTATCCGCATGAAAGTAGCAACAAGCGCAACCGTTTTTTCCGACGCTGTCGGTTATCGTCTTTCTATGACGTATTCCGAGATCGACGAGGAAACTGGAAAGATTATCGCCGACAACAAGCGCATCGACCGCGTTATCACCGACGCGGATGCCAAAGAGAGCGCGAGAGCTATTCTTGACTACGCGCAGGAATTTGTTGACGGCTTGGAGGGATAATCTATGATTATTGACCAACTCCCCGCTCTCGCCGCCGTTGAGGCAACAGATGAAATCCCTGTCGAGCGCGGGACGACAACATACAAAGCGCGTGCAGACGCTCTCCGCGCTGGGCTTTACTCGGCAGATAACCCTCCGCCTTATCCTGTCACTTCCGTCAATGGGCAGATGGGAGATGTAAATACTAACCCTCCCGATTATGTTGTCGAGAACGGAACGAGCGGCAACTGGACATATCGGAAATGGAACAGCGGATTCCTTGAAGCTTGGTTTATGGGAAGCGTTACATTCACAACGGAAGACGGGCCGTATAACGGGATGTACCGCCATGTTCAGCTTTTGGACAATCTCTCACTGTTTGTTTCCACAGCCGCCATTTTTGCGGGCGGAAGCAACAGCAACGCTTTCATTACGGACGCGAGTATTTCAAGCAATCAAGTCCGGCTTGTTCTTTCCCATGTTTCAAGCATTTCGGGGCAAATTCCTGTAACCGCAACAAGTATTTATGAGACAGGCAGGTGGACAGCATGAGCAAAGAAATTTCTGATCTTCACGGCATCGATATATCCTCTTGGCAAGCGGGGCTTCCCGCATCTGCGCTCAACAGCGTTGATTTTGCTATCCTCAAAATAAGCGAGGGGCAGAGCTGGGTCGACCCGCAGTTTGATAACTTCTACAACATGGCACAGATTCCTCTCGGTGCGTATGTTTACTCCCATGCAACGACAGAGGGTGAAGCCGAAGCAGAAGCAATCCACGCACTCCATCTCGCGGCGGGAAGAAAACTGCCACTCGGCATCTATATGGATGTTGAAGAGCAGAAACAGCTTGCGCTCTCTGACAGTCGCTTGACCGCAGTTGTCAAGGCGTTCTGCGACACCATCAAGGCTGGCGGTTATCGTGCGGGCGCGTATGGTAGCAACGGCAACTTGTGGGCTAAAGTTGGCGTTGATTATCTTGGCGCAGATGTCATCATGTGGACGGCTCAATGGGGCGGAAGACCGCAAAAAGGCGATGTTTGGCAGTTTACCGCGTCTGACCACATCGACGGATATCTTGGCAACGTAGACGGCAACAAAGTCCTGTCTGCGCGCTTCGCTCGGATAATCACGGAGGACGCTCCCGCGCCGTCACCTACGCCAGAGCCTTCCCCCGAACCGGTCGGAGAAACTTGCGAAGTAAACGTAACAATGCCGATTATCAAAGAGGGCGACCACAACAACTTCGTAAAAATCATGCAAACCGCGCTGATCGCTAAAGGTTATAATTGCGGATGGATGGGCGCTGACGGCTGGTATGGCGAACAGACTAAAATTGCGCTCTATCAATTCAGCGGTAAGACCTATTGCGACGGCGATGTGTGGGAAAAACTTTTGGGGGTGAGTTAAATTGTGGCATATTAGCGGAAACAACTTGCAGATGGTCGAGGGTGACTACGGCCTCGAACTGCCGATCACCATCCAAGGCACAACACTCTCGGCGGTTGACACCATCAGGGTCACCATTAAGAGCGCAAAGAACGGCTCGACCATCATCGAGCGCGACATGGTCCCGGATGACAACGAAGTAAAGCTCACGCTCACAGAGGCGGATTCGGCTTTGCTCCCTGTTGGGTGCTATGTGTATTCCCTCGATTGGTATCAAGACGGAAATTTCATGTGCAACATCATCCCTTGCTCGGCTCTCAAGGTGGTGGATAAGGCTTGAAACTTGTCGCCACCTTCCACGCGCCTACCATGTCGGCAGAGATCTCTGCGCCAACTATGGCAGCGTCAACCGGCATCCCTGTCGCGCGCGAATATGTCGAGCGCCCAGCTTATGAGGGCGACTATGATGTAACGCCAGCCCCACAGGAAATCGTTTTGAACACGCAACACCTCCGCATGACAGACAATGTGCGGATCGCGCCCATCCCGAACAACTACGGCTTAATAACTTGGAACGGCTCAACGCTGACCGTTTCGTAAGGAGAAAATTATGGCTCAAAATGTAATTATCAATGGCGTGACATATCAGAATGTCCCAGAAGTTGACATCCCCAAGAGCGGCGGCGGAACGGCCAAGTTTTATGACACCGCATCCGGCGACCTCACGGCTGGCGACCTGTTGACAGGAAAGACCGCTTTTGGCGCGTCTGGATCTGTCAGCGGCAGCATGGCTAACAACGGCTCAACCGGTGGCACGATCTCGACCAAGGGCGGCTCGGTCACCATCCCCGCTGGCTACACTTCCGGCGGCTCTGTCTCTATTGCTTCTTCGGCGGTCTCTGATCTGATTGCTGGAAATCTGCTTCGTGGCAAAACTGTCCTCGGTGTGGGCGGCACGCTCGACATGCCGAGCATCTCACAGGACGGCACGACAAAGATCCTTTCCATCTCCTAATTAGGGGGTGGTATTATGGCAAAACCTAATATCTCCCTGTTGGGAGCGACTTATAGCGACGTCGCTGGCGTAACGCTGCCGATAAGCGGCGGCGGCACGGCAACATTCCCTTGGGTCGAAGGATCTGAAACCAAAACCGAAAACGGCACATACAATGTGACCAACCTTGCCCAGCTCATTGTTAATGTCGCGGGCGGTGGCGGCGGTGGCCTTGAGTATGAAACAGGCGAATACACGCCGTCATCTGACATTGCAAGACCGACCATCACATTCCAGAGCTCGCACACCGAAGCGCCTGTTCTCGTCCTTTTTTCTGACCAAACAGGCACAGCCCACAGCACGACAAACAGCAACTACAATTTCATGTACTGCGATTTTTACAAGCTGTGGGGGCATGGTATTCCGTACTCGTCAAGCGGGTTTAGGTATGCTGTCGCGTATTACAGTTATAGAGGAAACTCGACATCATCTATATCCTCAAGCGGAACGATATGCTCGCAGAACTCCAGCAACACATCTTCGAGCGGCACATCATATCCGCGCTATTGGGCGTCCCCGACAGACTTTCACCCTTACTCGAACTCGACATCTCGCTATTGGAGAGCAGACAGAACATACAAATGGATCGCGGTTTGGAAGCCGTAAGGGGGGAGTTAAATTGATCGACAAAATCCTTGTCATTTGCTCCCTCGTTCTGAATATCACAGCAGTTGGGGCGTTGTTCATCAAACCGTTTCGGAACACACTGCTCGGACTAAATGATATCCGGGAGGGGCAGAAATGCCTTTTGAGGAGCGATATGCTGGCAATTTATTACAAAGCAAAAGAAAAAGACGGCATTATCCGGCAATACGAATTTGAAAACTTCGCACTCCTTTATGCCGCCTACAAAGCAGAGGGCGGCAATACTTTTATAGACAAAATCAAAAACGAAGTATTCGACATGGAGGTAACATCATGATTGATTGGAAACGCAAACTCACGTCCCGCAAATTCTGGACAGCAATTGCGGAGTTCGTCACCATGCTGGTCATCGCGTTCAACGGCACACAGGAAACCGCAACGCAGATCGCGGCGATTATCATGGCCGGCGCGGCCGTTGTCGCGTACATAATCGGCGAGGGGCTGGCGGATGCTGCCGGTGCCTACAAAGGCGATTACGAATAAGCAAAAATGACCCGTCGGCTTGATTGCCGGCGGGCTTTTTCATTGCCATTTTCATTGCCAAAATTGTGTGATTGTGATACCATATAATGCGAAAAATAAGTATTACTTTGTGCCAACGAAATTGACAACGATTTTTAATACCGCAACTTTCTACGATTAAAAGTGCAGTAAAAACAAAGAAGCGAGAAGTTTTTCTCACTTCTCGCCTCTAAAAATATGGAGCGGATGATGGGAGTCGAACCCATACCCACATAGCAAAACCAATTGCGCGGCAATGGATTGAAATTCATTGCCATTTTTATTGCCATATTTTACGTTTAAGATGGGCTTTTGTTGGGTTTTTCCGTGAAGAATTCGCGCATACGTTTGATGTCATCGGAGGCGTCTTGAGCGGCGAGGTGGGTGTAAATATCGTGTACGGTTTTGCTGTTGCTCCAGCCGCCCTCGCGCATAGTCGTCGCCTCGCTCCACTTGAGATGATAGGCAAGAGAGGCAAAGGAGTGGCGGAGGCCATGAACGCCTACTTTTGGCAAGCCTGCGGCCTCACAGACGCGATTTACGGCGACGTATGTGGTGTTGGGCTTGCTCGTCACTAAAACGCCGCTGCGGCCTTGCAGAAGGCTCTCAAGGCGCGGAATAACGATATGCACGACTCGCGTTGATGTCGCGTTCTTGTTTGTTTTCTTTTCCACGAATTCCCCGGCGGAGTTATAGACCGACGCGCCTTTGACATAGACCAATTTGTTGTCGAGATCCACGTCCTCCGATTTAAGGTGAAGCAATTCTGACCGCCGCAGGCCATTTAGCGCGAGGAGCGCGGCCAGCTCGCAATCTTTCCCTTCTACGGCCTTCAAGAAGGTTTGTATCTGCTCATAATCGAGCCAGGGGCGAGACGCCTTCGGGATCTTTGGCAAGTTTACCTTTGGCACATCTGCGCCACAATGAGCCAGCGCCGCCGTGACCAATCTGAAGGCGTTCGAGAGCGTTTTGGGCGAGACTTTCGCCGCCTCGTCATTTATCATGCGCTGGTAGTTAATCGCGCTGATATCCCGCTGCTGATAAGCGAGGAAGCGCGTCTCCGCCATGCTTTTATATCCCTTGATTGTAGAAGGGGAAAGCACTTTGTCGTTATCTTTAATAAACCGGTTTATTGCCGTCTCCAAAGTTAATTTGGGGGCGGCTTTTTTTGTTTCTATAAGGCCGAGCTTGGCTGCGGAGGCTTTGGCATAGTATTCCTCCTCCGTGGCCGCGCTTATCGAGACGCGCTCGCCCTTGACCGTGACACGGCCAAAATAGGTGCCAGACGGCAATACGGACGGCGGCGGCACTTTGACCCGATCGCGGCCGGTGATAAGCCGTGCGCCGCAATCAGGGCAAAATGTGGCGTGATCCGGGGCGCGTTCGTGCTTACACTTTGCCATTACTCTTCTTCCTCGCTGTATATGATCTTGAGCATCTTTTCCAGCTCGCCCTTCATCTCCGGCGGCAGCTTCTTTCCCCCGCGGGCGACCATGCGGACATCATCCATCTCGGCAATACTGCGCTTTGCTTCGATATTGATGACGGCATCAACCACCTGGCGGCCATGTTCGTCAAGTTCTTTATACTTTTCAACTAACGAAGAATAACGCGTCCAACTGTCCATGATGGATTCATAGACTTCGGGCGATTCTTTTTTTATCTGGGCAAGTGAGGTTTCTATCTTTTGCGTTTTGGGACTTCCAATATTCCAAAATTCTTCAAGCGACACGCCTAAATAGTCAAGGATCATCATTAACCGCTCCATTTTGATGTCCTTGATTTTTTTCGGATTCAAATAGCCGTTTCCAAAGCCCAGATCATTTTCCAATTTAGAAACGGGGACGTTTAGCTTTTGGCAGAGGTCTCTCACTCGCTCTACGTTAGTCATGTCAACACGCTCCATTTCGACAAATTTAGGAGAAATTCGCAAAAAGGTATTGACATTTAGAATTATTCCTATATAATAAAGGCCAGTTAGGAAAGCTTCTAAACGCGAAAACCCCCATATGAGATTGTTGGCACTTCTTATTATAGGGAATTTTCTAAATTTGTCAATAGCTTTTCCTAAATTGTAACCAAATTAGGAGGTGAAAAGGTGATTCTTGAAAAAATTGTTTCTCTCTGCAAAGAGCGCGGCGTTTCTGTTACCAAGCTTGAGAAGGAATGCGGCTTCGGCAACGCCACTATAAGGAGCTGGGCCGAGTCAGACCCCGGCGCGAAAAAGCTCAAGGCCGTGGCTGATTTCTTCGGCGTGACCGTGGACGAATTGCTGTCAGACGAATAAAGGAGGGAGAGCAATGCCGAAAACAAATTTTGACCGCATCAACGAGCCGGAAATCGATTGGCTCCGGGCTGTGATCCTTGAGCGGATGGCGGTCAAGCACATCAGTATTAAGCAGCTTGCCAGCGGAGTCCATGTTCATTACGACACCATGCGGAAATACATGATGCAAAGCCCGGAAAGCTGGCCGTGCGATGTCAGGGCGAAAGTTTGTACCACGCTCGGCATCAAGACAACGAGAATGGTGGAAATCGCATGAAGATTACATCTTGTTATCAATGCCAAGAACGGCACGAAGCGTGCTGGTCAAGTTGCGAGAAGTATCAGGCGCAGAGGGCGGCGTTTAAGAAACAGGCCGAAGCGGAGAGAAATGATTCGTTAGTCCGCTCGATGTATTACGACCGCTGGGCGCGCAGAGTGAAGTATTTACAGGAAATCCGCGGGAAAGTCATTACCCAGCGGTAAAGGAGACGGCTATGAAGTACGCGAGCGTATGTGCGCTGTTCTTATTAAACAATGAGGTATTGAGTTGGATCGCGCTGGCGGCGCTTGTAATGCTTCTGCTGGCCGATTTTGGGAAAGCGATGCTAAAGGAGATCGAGAAGTGAGTAAAGCTATTATCGCGCTGTTAATTATCAATTTCGCGCTGTTGGTCTTGTGCGGCTTGCTGGCGTGGGCGCTGTTAATTACATATGACCGCTATGACAAGTGGCGGACGCCGCTTGAGCCGATTGAGTTTGATATCCCGGAAGATGTGCTTGAGGACGGCGAGGAAGCGTGGCCTGGTTATGAAAATGATTAACGATGACCCGATTATTGCCCGCGCCCTCAAAACTGGATACGGCTACGGCGAGGAGCTGAAAGAGCCGAGATGTCCCATCTGCGGCGAGAGTTGCGACACCTTTTACCGCTCCGCAGAGGGGGAGATTATCGGCTGTGACGAGTGCGTCACCGCGCTCGATGCTTGGGAGGTGACGAACGAGTGAAACGGAAGAAACCGAAACAGAACCCGCTCTGGCTCAAACCCTATGAGGAGCGGCTTCGCGGCTACCATGCCGACAAGGCGGAGTTTCTCGCCAAGAACGCAAACAAACCGGCAGAGTTTTTCGCCGAGGGGCTGAAAGCGCTTGCCGACAAATGGAATGTATGAAAGGAGAACACAGAACACATGAGTGACATCCAGAAAATTTTAAACGCTGTCGCTGATCTGCTTGACAGCACGGGCAAGCCGGAAACCGTCAGCGTGGTGCTTAAGACCATCGTTCACACGCTGGACGGAGTGGCGAGCTACGACCACGAAAAGGCCGCTCTGCTCGGCCTCGGAGCGCGGGATGAAGATATCTTCTGACCGCGAAAAGCAAATCGCGGCATTAACCGCTTCAGCGATAGCGAAAAGGCTATACGCGCAAAGGCTGATAGAAGAAGCGGATGAGGAGCTTCTAAAAGCGCAGATCCTCACCGCCGAAATAAAGCAAAGGAGGAAACAATGGGCATCCCGGTGTTAATCATGGGCGAGACAGGGAGCGGCAAGACCTACTCGCTCAAAAACTTCGACCCGGCAACGGTCGGCATCTTCTCTGTGGAGAAGGGGCGGCTCCCGTTCAAGGGTGATTTCAAAGTGGTTAAACACGCCACTTATGCCGATATTGGCAAAATCTTCTCCGCGCCGAAACTGAAACGGTATGTGGTGGATGATAGTCAGTATTTGCTCGTCAACGAACTGTTCGACCGCGCCAAGGACAGCGGTTATCAGAAATATACAGACATGGCGCTCAACTTCCGCAATCTGATCCACGCGGTCAACCACAATCTGCCGGACGATGTGATCGTCTATTTCCTGCACCACACGGAGCAGGACAGCAATACGGGTAAGACCAAAGCCAAGACCGTCGGACGCATGATCGACCAATATCTGACGCTTGAGGGCTGTTTTGATATCGTGCTTCTGACCGCCGTCGAGGGCAATCAGCACTACTTCATCACGCAGAGCGACGGCTACACGACCGCAAAAAGCCCGGAGGGGATGTTTGACGGCGTGAAGATTCCGAACGACCTGGCGGCGGTTGACGGGCAGATTCGGGAGTATTGGGGGCTGTGAGATGGGAGTTAAATGCGAACTTTATAATGACAACTTCCAAAATTTTAAGAAGTACGGCATTCCGAAAGCGCAACTGGTAATCTGCGACATTCCGTACAATGTCGGGGATAAAGCCTACGGATCAAATCCAATGTGGTATATCGGCGGCGACAATGCAAACGGGGAGAGCAAACTTGCGAAAAAAAGCTTTTTCAACTCTGACGGGTATTTCAAAATAGCTGAATACTTTCATTTTTGCAGCCGACTTGTAAAGCCAGAGCCAAAAGAGCGCGGAAAAGCGCCGTGTATGATCGTATTTTGCGCGTTTGAGCAACTGCAAACGGTCATTGAATACGGGGCGCGGTATGGATTTGTGAAATACATCCCGCTTGTGTTTTGCAAAAACTATTCCCCTCAAGTTTTGAAAGCGAATATGCGCGTGGTTGGCGCTACGGAATATGCGCTGATCCTGTACCGTGATAAGCTACCGAAATTTAACAACGACGGCCATATGGTTTTTAATTGGCAGAAATGGGAAAAGGACGGCAAAGACATTCCCAAAATTCATCCAACACAAAAGCCTGTGGCGACGCTCAAGACTATCATTCGCATCTTCACAGACCCCGGTGATGTTGTTATTGACCCTTGCGCTGGAAGCGGTAGCTCCCTACGAGCAGCCGCAGAACTTGGTAGAAACGCATACGGTTTTGAAATTGATCGGAATATCTACAAAAGAGCAAAAGAAGAAATGCTTGAGACCATGCGAGATCAACTCAACATTTTCGATATGAAAGCTACGGAGGAGGTATAAATGCCAAGTTTTGAAACCGGCGTTTCCGGCTATGTTACAGGCCGCGCTGTGGTCGAGCAATACTGGCCGATAGACGAACGCGGCAACGCGCAAGTTAACTGCGCTCAATGCTTCTTTTTCCGCGATGCGTCGAGGCGTTGCGGCCTGACCGGCGAAGTGAGCGCATTCCCAAATAAGTATATCGGCGCAAACTGCCCGATGTTAAACGACGAAGATTTTGAAAGATACATAAAGGAGGAAATCAAACATGATTAAGCAGTACAACGATTTCAAAAAGGAGAAGCTCGGAACGCCGCGCGAGATCCTTCCCGCCGGAGGATATGTCGGCAAGATCATCTCCGCAAAGGCTGAAAGCTACGATTGGGGCGACGTCCTCGTCATGGCCTATGACATCACCGAGGGCGAGTTTACCAACTTCTTCCGCCGCGATTACGATAACAATCCGAACGAGGACAAGAAGTGGCGCGGCACGCTGCGTCTCAATATCCCGACCGATTCCAGCGACGAAAAGAACTCCTGGAGAAAGCGCGCGTTCAACAATTTTATCGCCTGCGTTGAGGAAAGCAATCCCGGCTTCGCGTGGAAGTGGGATGAAAAGGATCTGAAAAACAAGGCAATCGGCGTCCTCGTCCGCGAACGCGAGTGGGAGATGAACGGCAACACTGGATGGACGACCGAGGCCAGCGGCACGGCGACCGTGGACGCGATCCGCGAGGGGAAATTCAAAGTGCCGAAGCCCTATGCGCTCAAGAAGACGGAAACCGCCGCTCCCAGCTTCGCTCCTGCGGCTGTGGAGGATGACGGCGAACTGCCGTTCTAATGCATCCCGCCGAGATAGAGACGGCCCTGGAGAGCATGGTGGTGCTTGTAGACACACGCGAGCAAGACACACCATCCCTCCGGGCGAGGTTAAAGCATTTCGGGAAGTATGAGCGGCAAAAACTGGACGCGGGGGATTATTCCGCAAAGGTGCCGTTATCAAGTGACGAGTGGTATCAGATCGCGGTTGCCGTCGAGCGCAAGATGGATTTTGACGAACTGGCGAATTGCTATTGCCAACAGCGGGCGCGTTTTCAGCGCGAGTTTGAACGCGCCAGGGCGGCAAACATCAAGCTTTATCTGCTCGTTGAGGGCGGGAGCTGGGAAGATGCCTATTCCGGGCGTTACCGCTCCAAGATGGCGGCGAAGGCGTTTGTCGCGTCCATGCTCGCATGGCTGGCGAGGTATAACTGCCAAATCATTTTCTGCCGGCAGCAGACGAGCGGCCAACTGATCCGCGACATACTTTACCGAGAAGCGAAAGAAGCGTTGACAAGGATGGTGGATGATGGCTGACGGATTTGTGGTTTTGCCAAGCTATGTGGACTCGATCAATCTGCTCCCAGAGGAGCGCCGCTGGCCGTTCTTTGTCGAGCTGTTTAAATACCGCATGGATGGCACCGAGCCAAAGCCGCGGACAGACCTTGAGCAGATGGCGTTGATAAACATCTTCCCGGTGATTGATAAATCCGTTGAGCGGTACAACGCAAATAAAGAAAACGGGATGAAGGGCGGCAGGCCTAAAAAGTGGATTGATCGCAAGGAGGCCGAGAAACTTTATGCCGAGCTGAAATCTTGGGATAAGGTATCAGACGCGCTAAATGTTGACCGCGCTACGCTGTGGAAAGCGCGGAAAGCATGGAGCGTTGAAAAACCGAAAAACCAAGATACAGATATAGATAAGGATATCGATTCTGATAAGGATATCGATATACCTATATCTATATATAAAAATAATAAAAAGGCGGATGAGCCGAAGCCGCTTGAAAGCGGCACGGCTCCCCGCCCAATGATGCCGGGATATGAGTTTGTTCATAACGGAAAGCGATTGCGAATTAACGACCGAAGGGAGGCGGAGGTGATTGGCGAGGCGGAATGAAGAATTATCTGTTATTGGCGCTTTGCTGATAGACCCGAAAAAGGTCGATGTTGTTGACCGCGCCGGGATCTCCGCCGAAGATTTCGCGGACGCATCTGCGAGGCTGGCGTTTGAGACGCTTGGCGAAATGAGAGCGGCGGGGGAGAAGATAGACCCGCTTGTCCTTAACGGCAGGATGTCAAAAGCCGGCAGCGCGGATTATTCGGACTTCATCGCGGAATGCTTGCGAATCACGCCGACCGCGGAGAACATCGGCGAGTATTGCAGACTTGTCAAGGACGCCGCCGAGAGGCAGAGATTCGCCGAAGCGGTGAACGAGGCGAGCGAAGCGACATATCTTGGCGATTGGCGCGGAGAAGCGGATAAGATGCTTGCGCTTTTACAGACCATGCGCGGCGGTGAGACGGATGTCATGGACGGCGAAAAGCTCAAGGAAACTTTTACGGAGTATTTCGACCAGGTCAAGGAAAACCCGGAAAACGCTTATTGCCGGACAGGCTTTGAGGACATAGACAAGCAGCTCGGCGGCGGAATGTTCAAGAGCGAGGTTTATATCATTGGCGCAAGGCCGGGGATGGGGAAAACAACGCTCGCAATCAATATCGCGCAGAACATCGTCAACAGCGGTCGTGCGGTGCTTTTTGTTTCGATGGAAATGACCGCGCAGCAGATTGCCGCAAAAAGGATAAGCGTTGAAACAGGGATTCCATACACGAATTTAATCTCCGGGCGCATCAAAGGCGGGGAAGAAGCGCAGATGTACAATTGGCTGCTTGATAACGCAAGCGCGCCGTTTTACTTAACCACTCGTTCAGATTTGACCGTTGCGGAAATCGGGCGGCGTGCGCGGCAGGTGCCGGATCTTGCTTGCTTGATAATCGATTACATCGGCCTTGTGCCTGTGCCGCAATCTTCCGCCTCAAAACCGCGATACGAGCAGATGACCGAAATCAGCGCGGGGATAAAGGCGCTTGCAAAGTCTCTCAACATCCCGATCCTCGCTCTTTGCCAACTTAACCGCGAAAATACTTCCCGCTCGGACAAGCGTCCAACAATGTCAGACCTTCGAGACAGCGGTGCTATTGAACAGGACGCAGGCGCGATCATTCTTCTCCACCGCCCGGATTATTACCAAGCCAAGGAAGGCGAAAAGCCGGAGATCGAGGAGATCGAGCTGAACGTAGCCAAAAACCGGCACGCCGAGCCTGGTGTTGTGCGGATGTATTGGAGCGGCGCGGTCGGACGCATTTCGATGATGTCGAGGATCAGAGAGGAGGACGAGCTGCCGTTTTGAGTTACTCGTTATCTGAAATAAAGATCGCGGCTTACAACTGGGAAGAGCTGCCGAACATGAATCATTACGAGCGCCATCTTTGGCAAGGGCTTGGTTACTGTTATGAGTGCTTTCGCTGCGGCGAGAACAAAGACGAGTGCGATAAGCTGGCGAAGCAGTATATCGCAATATTTGAAAGGAGAAAGAATGGCTGAATACATAGAGCGAGAAGCGGCGAGATTGGGGGAGGAGTTTTGAAGATCGGTCTGATTGATGTAGACGGTCATAACTTCCCGAACCTTGCATTGATGCGGATCAGCGCATACCACAAGGCGCAAGGCGACGAGGTGGAATGGTGGTGGACGGACTTTATCCACTACGATGTAGTCTACATGAGCAAGGTTTTTTCCGACGCTTACTCGCCAGACATTCCGGAGCCGATGAACGCCGACAAGGTTATCAAGGGCGGGACGGGGTATTGCATTAGTCTTGGTGAGGACGGCAAGGAACACTTTGACCAAAGCAAAAACCATTCGTTGCCGCCTGAGATTGAAAAGATGTTTCCCGATTACTCCATCTACCCGCAGTTTGATTTTGCTGTCAGCATGACAAGCCGAGGTTGCCCGAGGGGCTGTTCGTTCTGCCATGTTGCCGCAAAGGAAGGAAGATGCGCTGTCAAGGTCGCCGATGTTTCGGACTTCTGGACTCCAGACCTTGGGAAGAAAGAAATCCGAGTCCTCGACCCAAACATCACAGCTTGCCGAGAAAAGCGCGATCTGATGCGGCAGTATAAAGAGACGGGTGCGATCCTTGACTTCACACAGGGGCTTGATATACGGCTTTTGAATGATGCCGATATCGCCGACATAAACGAGATGCGACTGCGGACGCTTCACTTCGCGTGGGACAATCCGAAGGACGATCTGGAAGGGAAATTCCGTAACTTTGCAAAAGGCTTTCGCCGCAAATCAAACATCGGCATGGTGTACTGTCTGACAAATTTCAACAGCACAATGGAAGAAAACCTATACCGCATATACACTTTGCGGGACTTGGGATATGACCCATATGTAATGGTTTACAACAAGCCAGAAGCACCGAAGGAAATCCGTGATTTGCAAAGGTGGTGCAATAACAAAATCATCTTCGGGAAAGTGAAACGATTTGAAGACTATAAGAAGGAGGGCTGACCATGTATGACGAACTGGTAAAGAGTCTGCGACATTGCGTTGCTACGATGAATTGTGTAACTTGCCCGGTTGACAGCATTGATAAAACAGCAAAAGCACAGCAGAGGTGCGTGACCTTGATGCTGGCACAAGCCGCCGATGCCATAGAGGTACTTTCCAAAATGGAAACAACCACTCCCCGCTGGATCAGCGTGGAGGAGAGGCTGCCGGAGGACGAGGACGCAAGATATCTTGTTGCGTCAGACTTTATGAGCTACGGCCTTTGGGTCTCGATATGCTACTTCACGCACAATCTTGAATCTGTGGACGAATACGACTTTGTGGGGGAAAGACGAAGCGGATTTTATTTCTACGATAGCGAGTACGGTCACATTGAAAAAGACGATGTGCGCTATTGGATGCCGCTGCCGGAGCCGCCGAAGGAGGAGACATGAGAGTACTTATCGCTTGCGAGGAATCGCAGGAAGTCTGCAAAGCGTTCCGAGAGCGAGGGCATGAAGCGTATAGCTGCGACATCCAAGAGTGCAGCGGCGGGCATCCAGAGTGGCATATACAGGGAGATTGCTTGCCGATTCTGGGGGGGCGGTGTGAAGTCACAACGATGGACGGCATGCTACATATGATCCACGAGAAGTGGGATCTGATTATAGCGCACCCACCCTGTACCAAAACCAGCAACGCCGGAGCAAAGCATTTGTGGCGCGGTCATAAGCTGAATGTTCCGCGCTACTATGAGGGCTTATGCGGCAAAGCGTTGTTCATGGCTATCTGGGCGGCTGATTGTGAGCGCGTTGTGATTGAGAACCCTACTCCAAGCGCAATCTTTGATTTCCCGCCTCCGACACAGGCTATTCAGCCATACGAACATGGGCATCCTGTCAGCAAGAAAACGCTGTTGTGGGAGCGCGGCGTTCCTCCGCTTAAACCGTCCTGCGTTGTGCCGCCAGAAGCCAACTGCCATGAGGCGGGGACATGGTTTATGAAAGGCGGCAAAGAACGGCAGAAGAATAGGAGCAAGACCTTCCCCGGCATCGCCCGCGCTATGGCAGAACAATGGGGTGGGCAAGCAAAGGAGGATACATAATGGGCGTATACATCAACATGGAGATGCCGAAAACGGGACGCTATTTTGTTGCCGTAGACAACACAGACGGAAAAGATAAAACCGTCATAGCTATTATGAGCGAATTTGAAAGAGGAGACAAAACTCGCCCGTTGCTTGCTGCTCATGAACTCGTCCCTGTCCCGCCGCATGGGAGGCTGATTGAAGCCGAGCCTATCGTAAAGTATGTAACCGATGGGCTGAACAGCGGAGAACTTGGGTATGACGCAATCAAAGTGATGACGGAAGTTGAATATGCTCCCACCATCATCCCGGCAGAGGAGGGAGAGACATGATACCGTGGATTTATGCAGACCTTGACACGATAATTGATTGCTATTCAGAAACGGAGGAGGAATGACATACGCGATACAAGTTTGATTTATCCCCAGCGATTAAAAGCACAGTTGAATGGCAACTCCAATACTACCGTGAGGATCGCCGACAGCTACAACAAGTCAAGGAAGATATGATCCCGTCCACCACGCAAGCCCTGTCCTTCACGGCCGGAGTTGACGGCGGCAGTGCCAAGCGTTCCACCGAGGACATTACCATGCGTATCATCTCTTCGCCCTATATCCACCGCTTGGAGATCACTTGTGATGCGATAGGCCGTGCGCTTAAGAACTTTGACGAGATAGATATGCGGCTCATTGATCTTGTTTACTGGCGTCGTGAGTACACCGTGGAGGGCGCTGGAATGAAAATCGGCCTATCCCGCTCTGCCGCCTACAAGCGCATCAACCGCATCCTTGGCGCTATCGCCTTTGAGTTGGGCTACATATCCATTGTCTAAAGAGTGGACAAAAGGTGGAATTTTCGGTCTATAAATCGTGGTAGTCTATAAACTGGAATAAAGGGTAAGGCTTCACGGCCTCGCCCTTTTTCTTTTCCATGAGGGGGCGTTAGATGAAAGTTATCTCATACAATCTCGGCAAAGACCTCAAAGAGATTGAGATCCTCGCTCTCGCCGATTGGCACAACGGAGACCCGCACCAAGACGGCAAGAAGATCCGCGAATACCTCGACTACATCGAGAAGACACCGAACGCCTACGCGATTCTCAATGGCGACCTCATGAACACAGCCGTCCGCCAATCCATCTCTGATGTCTACGGCGAGACAATCCCGCCGATGGAGCAGCTGAAGCAATGCGTCAAACTCTTTGAGCCTATCGCATCCAAGATCCTTTGCATTCAGCCCGGCAATCACGAACTCCGCGTCTACAAGAACGACGGCCTCGACATCACTCATCTCATGGCGGCACAGCTTGGCATCGCCGACCGATATTCGCCCGCGTCCACGCTGCTGTTCGTCTCGCTTGGAAAGTGGGTAACTGCTGGTCATCACGGCGAATCCGTGCGCTATTCCATCTACTGCGTCCACGGATCAGGTGGAGGCCGCACCGAGGGCGCGAAGATCAACCGCCTTACACAGTTGGCGTCCATCGTTGACGCTGATATCTATATTCATTCGCACACGCACGTTCCGGCGGTGGTCAAGAACTCTTTCTTCCGCACCTCCGCCGCTAACCAATCCGTCCAGCAAATCGACCGCCTCTTTGTGAACACATCGGCGGCTCTTGACTTCGGTGGTTATGGTGAACTCGCTTCAATGAAGCCAGCTTGCACCGACACGCCTATCATTCGCCTGGACGGCACGCGCCGCCGCATGACAGCGACGCTTTAATCTACCAACAAGTTGGTTATGCCTCCTTCCCAACTTGCCACAGGGATGCAGCGCGGCTTCTCCTTTCTCCGCGCCGGGAAGATATATCGTCTTCGGTGGGGTTGACGATCAATGCAAGACTACGCCAAAGCCTTTTACAAATCACAGACATGGCAACGCACACGTGCCGCGTATGTCGCATATCGTCGCGGCCTGTGTGAAGTCTGCTTATCCAAAGGCGTTTACAAATCTGGCGTTATCGTTCACCACAAGCAACACATAACTCCCAACAACATCAACGACCCGACCATCACGCTATCGTTCGACAATCTCCAACTTCTCTGCCGCGATTGCCATGCTGCCGCTCACGCCAACAGACAGACGCGATATAAATTTGACGAATTGGGACGAGTAATTTGCGATTGACTTCCCCCCCTTGGTCGTAAAAATTTGCGGTATACATAAGAC
>JAEIGA010006104.1_pt1 | contig 18343 bp, 16 predicted proteins | sample 9270691 | NCBI WGS metagenome assembly JAEIGA01 (sample SAMN17057246, study PRJNA624740) | gut metagenome | biome: biome; isolation source: fecal sample | host: Bos grunniens | place: China: Xizang | collected 2019
ATTATTAATAATATCATTACCACTATTATCAACCATATTCATTGCTGGAGCATTTATTGTTACAGCTTGTTCTGGTTCATGTATTACTTGTGGTTGTTGTTCAGTCATTGGTGCTGGTGCAGCCATTAAATTAATACCATCCTTTGTTGTTAATTCATTACTATTAGTATTTTTACTTGAAGCCATTAAATCTACTGGTGGTTTTTTAACATCTGCTGGTTTTTCATTTGATTCTACTGGTGGCTGAGGTTTTTTCTTTTTCTTATTTTCTTTTATAGCTGATACAAGTGCTATTATAAGTAAAAGTGCTATAATAGCTACACAAGCATATGCCATATATAAATTACTTTTCTTAGCCATCTTAAATGTGAAGTTGATATTATTAACTTTACTTCCATCTAATTCCCACGTTAATACAGTTTTATCATCAGATACCGTTGTAGCGTTTGATTCAACAAAACTGTTTTTTGGAAGTTTCAATGTATATTTAATGTTTAAATATGATGAATATGAAGGATCTAAAAGATTATCTTCATTCATTATTTTAAAACTACCTTTATAAATATTATAAACTAATCCTTTTTGTACTGTAAAAAAGTAACTATCATCAAATATTTCATCTGTTATTGCAGTGAAATCAATTTCTACTTTTTCACCTTCTTTTGATATTTTATCTATATCTTCAAAATGTTTAAATATTTTTGCCCCTTGATGAGTAGGTTTATCTGGATCAGTATATGATTCTACAGTATAACCTTTTTGAATAAATATTTTTTTCAATTCTTCAAAATCAATGATTGTGGATGCCATTGAATCAGTACCGAATCCTTCATTTTTAAGTGTTCCATCTTCATTTAATAATGATTGTTCAACCGTTTCAATTAAGACAAAATCCATCGATTTATCATCATTAATTTTCATTGATAAATCATATTGCATACATCCCGTTAAAATAATTGTATAAGCAAATAATAATAACAAGTTTTTAAATTTTTTAAACATTACGCACATCCCTCTATTTTAATATTCTACTATAATAAATTATATCACAAATAGAGGGTAAAAAAAATGATATTAATAAAAAAATGTAAGATTTAAATCTTACATTCCATTATTATTTTTATCATCAAAATCAAATGATTGATTAAATACACTTGTATAATCATTTGGCTCTGCATTATATAATCCATTATTATTGCCTGGAGCGTTTACAGGTTGTTGATTAAATAAATTTGGATTATTCATAGGTTGTTGTGGAGCCATTAAATCTGGTCTTTGCATTTGATTATTAGGATAATTTGTCATATTTGGGTTTCCCATTTGTCCATTCATACCATTTGGATTAGGTACTTGATTATTCATCATATTTGAGTTTCCCATTTGATTATAAGGATTAACCATTGTTTGGTTCATCATGTTTTGATTTTCCATTTGGTTATTAGGATTAACCATTGCTTGATTCATCATATTTGGGTTTTCCATTTGGTTATTAGGATTAACCATTGCTTGATTCATCATATTTTGATTTTCCATTTGATTATTAGGATTAACATTCATCATATTAGGTTGATTTTGATTCATTTGTGGTTCAGGTTTTATTTCGTTCATATCAGGATTTCCTACATTTTCACTAACTTGATCATCAAATGTCATACCATTATTATGAATATTTTTTTGTTTTACTTTTTTCTCTTTTTTCTTTTTTTCTTTTTTTGGTTTTCTACCTTTTGTTTCTTCATATTCAATTTTTTTGTGACTTAATTTTCTAACAACAAGTACTACTAACATAATTAATAATGCAATAGATATTATTGCTAAAACAATACCTACAACTACATTAAATTCTTTTATTTCAAAGTTTACTTCATTTTTTTGACCAACTTTTAAATTCCATTTTGTAATATTTTCTTCTTCAATAATTTCACTAGCATTATGACTTGAAAGTTTTTTTGCTGAATGAAGAACAAAATTTATTGAGGCAATTTTATCAATATCTACTTCTTCATTTTTTACATCAGTATAATCAAATATAAATTTAGCTTTATATGTTGTATAAAATAACCCTACTTTTTTTTGAAAAAATACTGAATCATTATATGTTTCTTTTGAAATATCTGTTAAATTAATTTCTGTTTTTTTAAGTTGAGATAATGAACTTAAATCCCCAAATGTTTTTGAAATTTCTAAAGCAACACCATCTAAGATAAATGACTCAGATATTTCATATCCTTTTTCCTTTAAATTTATAGTAAATGTATCAGCATCGAATAAATCGTTTTTTTCAAGACCATATTTATCAAGTAATTCATAATTAGCAGAATAATCTACAATAAGTCTTATACTGTTATCATTATTAATAACCATACGTGTATCTTTAGAGTATTCTTCTTTTGCATTTACAATGCCAATATTAACTAAAAATAATAATAAAATAATATATAGTTTTTTCTTCATACATACCACGCTTCCCAATAAAATTATATCATAAAATAACTAGAAAAAAAACTCTAAAAATTAGAGTTTAATTCCACAATTAACACAATAAATTCCAGCACCTTTAATTTCACTTCCACAATTTTGACATCTTAAATCTGTAGTTTCAAAATCTTTAATAGCAAGAATTGGGAAGAAAATCATTGGAAAAAGTCCTAGTCCTATTGAGAACCAAATTGATTGATTTAATTTTTGACCAAATTTTATTCTTAACAAAATACCAAATAAAACATTTATTGTTGGAATAAAATAAAGACATATAAACCATCCACTAAAGCCACAAAATTTAATTATTTCATAATCAGAATAATATGGTATTAATGATTTCCATGGAGCAATATTTATTTTCTTAAATATAAACCATAATGGAAGAGCTTTTACAACAATATTTGCTAAAAAGGAAAGAAATAAGAAAATTACTAAAAGTAATAATATTAATAATAAAATGCCTGACATATGCTACCTCCTATTGTAAATTATATCATAATTTGAAGGAAGATAAAAGATAATCGATAATCCACCATATCTATTGTTTTTAGCATTTATTTCACCATGGTGAACTTTAATAATTTCTTGACATATTGAAAGACCTAAACCAGATATTTTGCGTCCAGAATCTGTTGTAAATAATGGATCAAATATTTTATCAATTATATTTTTTTCAACACCTATTCCATTATCCATAATTTCAAAATATATTTTATTTTCTTTCTTTGTTATTATTATTTTTATCGTTTTATTATCGTTTTCTAAATATCTTATACTATTATTGATAATGTTTGAAAACACTCTTTTCATTTTTACTTCATCAATAATAATTTCTTCATTTGTATTTGTTTTATTTTTAATACGAAATTTAATATTTTTTTCTTTTAATTCTTCTTCAAATTCTTTTTTTAAGTTAATAATGTAATCTTTAATTAAAATTGGTTTTTTATTTAAATTACTATTTAAATTACAACTTAAATAATCATCAAATTCACTTATTAACTCTTTCATTCTTACTGATTTAGTACTAATCTTATTTATATACTCTATTTTTTTCTCTTCAGTAAGAGTTGCTGTTTCTAGTCTTTTAGCATACCCCATTATTGATGTAAGGGGTGTTTTTATATCATGTGATATAGAAGCAATAATTTGGTTTTGCTTTTCTTTTTCACTTTCAAGAGCTTTTGTTAAATCAATAAAGTTATTTTGTAATTCATCAATAGTTGTAAGAGCAGGTCTTCTTTTTGGCATTATTCCTTTTTTATAAGAAATAATATCATTTTTTAAATTATTTATCGGGATTAGAATTTTTTTGCTTATTAATTTATAGCTTACAATCGTAATAACAAGTAAAATAAAAAGTTCTATAAACATAATTCTTGATATTAATAAACTTAAGGTTAAATCTAATTGACTTGATACACTTAATAAATAAATTTCATTATTTATTAAAATAAGTTTTGATTTTTCATATGTTAAATTTGATTCTTTTTTATTATCAAAAATAATATTATTATTTTTATCTTTTAAAGTTATATAAACATAATTATTATTAGATAATTTTTTAATATTATCGTAATTGTCTTTTAACTTTTTTTCAATAATTTCGAATTTTTTATCTACATATGTTTTAGTTTTATTAACACGATATGCTACAGTTTTATTAAATGCTAATGTTAAATATAAACATAATAAAATAGTATTTATAATAAAAATTATTGTTATAGATCTAATCATTATAGATCTAAATTTATCTTTTTCATTAAGAATCATTTCTTACCTCTTTTAAAAATTTATATCCTACACCCCATATTGTTTTAATATATTTTTCATCTTCGTCTAATTTATCTCTTAATGATTTAATGTGAACAGCAACTGTTCCAATATCACCATAATCATTTCCCCAAACAGAACGAAAAATTTGTTCTTTTGTTAAAACAACACCTGCATTTGAAACTAAGTACCATAGAACTTCAAATTCTCTTGTTGATACATTAATTCTTTCATTACATTTAAAAACATCATATGATTCTTTATTTATTTCAAATTCACCAATAACGACCTTTTTGTTATCAATAAACGTTTTACGTTCTTCTCGTCTTAAATGCGCTTTAACACGGGCTACTAATTCATAAATATCAAATGGTTTTGTTATATAATCATCAGCACCTATTTCAAAGCCAACTAATTTATCTACTGTTGATGCTTTAGCTGTTACAAAAATAATTGGGCATTTAATTTTTTCTCTAATTTTATTACATAATTCAATGCCTGTCATGTTTGGCATCATAATATCTAATAAAATTAAATCAATACTTTCATCAATTAAATTTAAGGCATCTAATGCTTTATTACATGTTAATGTTTCAAATCCTTCGTCGGTTAATGAATCACTAATTAGTTCTGCAATATCTATTTCGTCATCTACAATTAAAATTTTAGCCATTTTCATCACTCCACCAACATTTTATCACAAAAAAAAAGAAGCAACAATTAAGTTTGCTTCTCATATTTAATTTCTAATTCAAAATTTTCATTAATAGTTGGAATTGCTAAGTATTTACTTCTACTTGAATCTTTAAATTTAACATAAAAAGCAGTAATATCCCATGTAAATACTTTAAATTCTTTTTGAATTTCTTCTTTCAAATCCCATGTATTAATTCTAACATAGTAATCATCTTTAAAATGTTTATATAAAGTAAATTTACTATAACTTAATCTAGTCACATATAAATTACCCGCAATTTCAAGTTTATTATCAGAAACTTCATTTGTATCAAATTGTGCTAAATCTTGTCGATATAAATATCTTAAATCTTGATGATTAATATTAAGTTGATAATAATTTTCAGAATCGTTAGTATAATAATTTTTTGATAAATCTTGTTTACAAGCTAGTATATAACCATTATCTAATATATAAGCAGTATAAGTACAATCTATCATATCATCCTTTTCTTTAGCTCTAAATTGTCTTAATACTCCGTCAGATCCTTGTTTTATAACTTTCTTTTCTTCTGGTAAGAATTTATAATTTAAATCTTCATTTACTTCTGTTAAATCTAAGAATGGTTCAGCATTTTCAAATTTTTGTTCTTCATTAACATTTGCTATTGGCTTGTTGTCATTAGCAACAATGATGATATGTAAACAAAGTGCAATGAATAACATTATTAATGGAAGAGCCATCATAAATGGTTTATGTTCTTTAAAAAACTTATTTAAACTAACATCATTAAAATAATAAATAAAAATTAGAACCGGAAAAGAATAGCAAGCCATCATAAATGGCGTATCAAACATTGCTACTCCAAATAATTTAAGTACATATTCTAAACAAAAATAAAATATTAAGGCATAAAAGAATGATGCCATACCAAAAATAATGGTATTATTAAATTTATTATTTTCCATATAATCACCTAAAAATATTATATCATAAAAATAGACTATTTTTACATAGTCTATTCTTCTACAACTTTTTCATATAATTCTAATTCAAATTTTTCATTTATTCTAGCATAAACTTTTAATACTTCATTATCAACTGTTACGTTAGAACAATCATTAGAATATGAAATACTTGTTTGATTAGGATAAGCTTCCTTAATATAACTTTTTAATCCATATGATTTAAATAAAAAATAAAATTTATCGAAATATTGTCTATAAGTTTTATAATTACCTGCCTCTTGGATGGAAGCATAAACCTTATCATTAATTACTTTTTGATCATATTTTTTTTGTAACACATCTGTAATTACAACTAATTCTATATTTTTATATTCTTGTAATTTATCTACTTTGATATTAAGTTGATAAAAATTAGCATCTTTGTTTAATTCTTTTACATAGAAATTTTTTTCTTCATTATCTACTACAGTAAATAAATATCCTTCATTAAGTTCATAAACTTTATATTTAGAATATTGATTAATATCTAATTTTTCTAATTTTATTGGTTCATAAATTTTAATTTTATATTTTTCACCATCTAAAGTTAGTTTTAAAAGTTGGTTTGAACTATTAATTTTAAATATTAAACCGTTAACATTTTCAGATAAATCTAAATATGTTTCATTAGCATCAAATTGTTGTTTAATATTGTTATTGTGATTTTCAAGTTGTTTTTTTGAGAAACCAGTAATAAGAAATGTTGCACATATTATTAATACTGGAATCATAACTAGTAGAACTCTAAACTTATAAATATATTGATTTAAATAGTAATTAAATTTTGAATAAATACCTGTTAATATTAAGGTTACTATTATTGAACATATTAATAATAATACCATGTTTACTGATTCAAAATTCATGATAAATACTTTACCTATTGTATCCCATATTACATATGCTGATAAAAATATATATAAAAATGAGGCTACTAAAAATATTAAAATCTGTTTCATTATTCCCCTTCTTTACTATAAATTACATCTAAATTGTCGTTAAATGTGAATTTAATATTTTGTTTTTTTCCATCTATATCAATACGAATATAGTCTTTAGCATAAATTGCTTCATAATAATTTTCAAAATTATTTTTTACTTGTATTCTTAAGTCGTATAGTTTTTCTTTAGTATAAATATTACCTTTATATCTTTTAAATAAATATAATTTTTCACCATCTTGTTCGCTAGCATAATCTTCATTAATATAATTGAAATCATTGCCTTTTAAATAGTAATATTCTTTCATTTTATATTCTTTTGTAATAATATCTATAGGTAAATTAATTTTATAAATATTACTATTTTCACTTATGTTATATCTTGTATAATATGCTTTATCATTATTAATAATAACATATCCTCTATTTAATATATAAACATCTAATTTATAATCTTTTTTTAATTTTTTTATACTTGTTGGTTTAACACTTTTTAATTCAAAACCATCAATATAATATAAATAATCGTTTTCATCTATACGATAATTATAACCATATTCTATATCATCGAAATCAATAAAATAATCATATTCTTCGAATTTTAGTTCTAGTTCTTCTTTAATACTTGTTATTCTTAAATGATTATAACCTAAACTAAAAATAAATAAAACTATTGCTATAATTGGTATTGATACTAAAAATCCTTTTATTCGTTTAAGATATTTAGTTGCTTTTTTGTTGTTAATAGCTATAAAGACACCTGTTAAAATTCCTATACATAACGATATAATAAAAATATAAATAACATTATCTATATTAAAATTATTTAAATTTAGAAGTTTAAAACTCCAAAAAAACAAAATAATGTTTAGAAAAATAAATAATATAGATATAATAGAATTAATTATAATTCTTGAAAAAAGTAGAATTTTTTTTCTTTTTCTTTTAGCCATATACTACCCACTTTCTATTTCCTATAATAATATTATAACATATTATTAAAAAAAAACTAGATTAACTAGTTTTATTTTTTTTCTTGTTTTATTAGTTTACCAACTTCATTTCTAAGTTTTTCGTTGGCTTGTTCTAAGCTATCATTTTTTCCAACCTTAAAAGGTTTACCAAAACGTATTGTTAAATTATTATTTTTCCCTTTTACATATTCTCCTGAAATTCCGAATGGAACAATTGTTGCCCCTGTTTCTTGAGCCATTTTTACAGTACCGAATTTAAATGGTAATAAAATTTCATTTGTTCTATTTCTAGTTCCTTCTGGAAATAATCCAATAGCACCACCATTTTTTAAAACTTCAACAGCAGCATTTTTAGCGTCATTATCTTTAGTTTGACGGTTAACAGGTATACATCCTGCTAAATCAAAAAACCATGCTGTTTTTTTTGAGTCCCAATATTCTTTTTTTGCCATATAATGGATAACTCGTTTAGTTGATATAATTGCTAAACATTGATCAAATAAATGTTTATGATTTCCAACTATTAAGATTGGTCCTTCTTTTGGAATAACTTCCTTATTAATAATGGTTGGTTTATAATACCATTTAAAAATTGGTCCTAATATTGCTCTACATAATTTAAATCCTCTACTATTTAGTTTTTTCATTTTTTTCACTTTCCTCTTTTTCTAGTTTTCTATAATCTACCTTTTTATAAAGAGTTGTTGGTAATGTTTTTCTAAATTCTATTTCTTTAGGTTGTGAATATTGTGCTAGTCGTAATTTACACATGTCTTTAATTTCTTTTTTAATTTTACTTGATGGTTTTACACCTTCATTTAAGACAACAAATGCTTTTGCCACTTGTACTTTATATGGATGCGGTATTCCAATTACACAGCATTTAGAAACGTCTTTATGGTCTTCTATTACTTCTTCTATATTACTAGGATATACATTAAATCCACTTGAAACAATCATTCTTTTAGCACGTTGTGTAAAATATATTATTCCATCTGGAGCTATGTATCCTATATCCCCAGTATGTAACCATCTTTTTCCATCGTCATGAATTTTAATAATATTATTTGTTTCTCTTTCATTATTAAGATATCCTTGCATAATAGTAGGTCCACAAACGCAAATTTCTCCTTCTTCGCCATAGTCAAGTGGAGTTGTTTTATCTATTTCACATATACAAAATTCATTACCAATCATTGGAATTCCAATAGAACCAGGTTTATTAGCTCCATCAAATGTATATGCTGTTGCTGCAACCGATTCAGTCATTCCATACCCTTTTGTAATTGAAATAGACGCACCTCTTTTTCTTAGAAATTCATTCATGCGGTTTTCCATATTAATTGTTAAATAGTCACCACCAGATATAACATATTTAAGTTGTGACATATCTACTGATTCAAAGTTTTTATTACCCATCATTGATTCCCACAAAGTTGGAACACCTGCCAATACATGTGGTTTATCTTTTTTCATCATTTTATAAAATCTATTACTGTTATATTCAGGTACAAGTATAACTTCAACTTTAAGACATAATGGAGCATGTGTACATACTCCAAGACCAAATCCATGGAATATTGGCAGTAAAGTTACTATTTTTTCTTTTGGTCTTATTCCACTAACATTTACTCCACTTTGTTGCGCTAAAGCATTGAAATTATAATTACTTATCATAATTCCTTTTGGAGTTCCTGTTGTTCCACCACTATGTAAAATAACTGCTAAATCATCTTTAGAATATTTAATTTTATTAACCTTATTATATGTTAGACCTTTTAAAATAAAATCTTGCCAGCTAATAAAATCTTGATCTCCTATTTTTGGTTTTTTAACCTTAATACCTTTAGTAATAAAATATCCAGCTTTTAAAGCACAATTCATTGATTCTGCTGGTGATACTAATATTGTTTTATAAACTAAAGTTTCATGTAATAAAGGTGCTACTTTTTCATAATCAAAATCAACTAATAAAAGCATTCTTGATTTTGTTTGTATCATATAATCAACTATTTGTCTTCCACTAGATAGTGGATGAATCATATCAGCTACTGCACCAATATTATTTGTTGCATAAAACATTATTAGTGCTTCTGGTGTGTTTGGAGCACAAATACTTACAACATCACCTTTTTTTACACCTAAACTACGAAGTGATTTACTTGCTTGTTCTATTTTATCAAATAATTCATTATAACTAATTTTAGTATTAAAATAATTTAGTGCAGTGAAATCTTTATCTTGACCTACACATTTTTTTAAATATTCATAAATACTTAAATCAGTAAATTTAATTTTTCTTTCTTCCCTATTATAATATGATAACCATGGTTCGTCATCTTTCTTTTTAAGAATTTTAGTAACTATGTCTTTTATTTTCATCATGCTATTCTCCTTTATTTTGATTTATTAGTTCAATAACGATTTCTTCTAATTTAGCTTTTTCTAAATCTAAATCATTACCTTCTAATTGATATGGAGTTCCAAACATAATTGTTGGGCCTTTTTTAAAAGGTTCATATTTACCTTTAATAGAGAAAGGAACTATATAACTATCAGTATCTAATGCTAGTTTTAATGCTCCCATTTTAAATGGTAAAATTATAGTTTCTTTTTTTCTATTTATTGTTCCTTCTGGAAAAATACCAATCACTTGATCGTTTTCTAAAACTTTTCTGGCTTCTTCCATGCATTTGCTATCTTTTATATTTCTATTAACAGGTATTACAGCCATGTTTCTAAAAAAATATTTTTTAAATCCTTTAAATAAAGTATGTTTTCCTAAAAAGTGTACACATCTATTTGTTGAAGAAATCAAAATACCACAATCTAAACTATAAGTATGATTTCCTGCTAAGATTACTTTTCCACTTTTAGGAATATTTTCAAGACCAATATATGTTGGGTTATATAATATTCTAACTAAAAATTTTATAACTGGTCTTAAAATTTTATATAAAATTGGTTCTTTCATATTATCACCTTTTATTCTTCGCTACTTCCTTCTATAGCTTCTCTTTCAAGTCTTTTATAATCGACTTTACCAATTAATGTTGTTGGTAATGATTCACGGTATTCATATTCAGCTGGTTGTGAATATTTTGCAAGATTTTTTTCACAAATTTCTTTTATCTCTTTTTTGATTTTTAAATTATCTTTATATCCATCTTTAAGAATAATAAAAGCTTTTGCTACTTGTACTTTATATGGATGCGGAATACCAACAACTGTACATTTTAATACTCCTTCATGAGTTTCTATAACACTTTCAATGTGTGATGGGTATACATTGTAACCTGACGATATAATCATTCTTTTTAATCTAGAAATATAAGTAATAATACCATCTTTATTCATTTTGGCTATATCCCCAGTATGTAGCCATATATGTCCATCTTTATGTCTTTGTAATACTAAATTTGTTTCTTTTTCATTATTAAGATATCCCATCATAACAGTTGGGCCTGTAACAACTAATTCTCCTTCTTCACCATATGGTAATTCTTGTTGAGTATTAACTCCTACTATCTTAATATAATCTTTAGGGAATGGAATACCTATAGTACCTGGATAGTTAGCATTACCATGTGCTAAGGAAATAGCAGCTAATGATTCAGTCATTCCATATCCTTGTTCTAATTTAATATTAGCACCATGTTCTTTAAAGAATGTGTTAATATTATTTAATTGTACTTCAGTAAGTGAATCTCCACCAGATACAGCATGTTTCATAAAACTTAAATCCATATTGGCTAAACCTTTATTTTTTGTTAAAGCTTCATACAATGTTGGAACACCTGTTATAATAGCAGGTTTATATTTTTTAATTAAGTTATCAAATTCTGAAGCCTTAAATTGTGGTATCATGACAACTTCCATTCCTAAAATTAAAGTACTATGAATTGAAACACCAAGTCCAAATCCATGGAATATTGGTAAAATAGCTAGTATTGGATCACCTGGCTCAATATCTTTAAAAATAACATTTATTTGCATTGCTAAAGCATTAAAATTACCATTTGATAAAAGAATTGATTTTGGTGTTCCTGTTGTTCCACCACTATGTAAAATGATAGCTGGTGTATCTTTGTCAGAGTTTACTTCAAAATTAATTTTGTAACTATCTGATTTTTTTAAAAATTCATTCCAATAAACATATTCTTCTGATTTTTTAGGAGTTTTAACCTTAATTCCTTTTGTTACATAATATCCAACATTAAGAGGAGTCGGCATTGAATTATTTGGAGAAACTAAAATTGTTTTATAAACTTTTGTATCTCTAATTATTTTTTCAATTTTTTCATAACAAAAATCAACAGCTACTAACATAACACTATTCGTTTCGTTAATAAAATGTTTAATTTCTTGTTCTGCAGATAATGGATGAATAACATTCGCAATAGCTCCTATTTTATTTAGAGCATAAATTGAAATTAAACCTTCAGGTGTATTTGGCATACAAATAGTAACAACATCACCAGGTCTAATACCATAGCATCTAAATGATCTGCTTGCTCTTTCTATTTCTTTAATAAAATGTTCATAAGTTAATGTTTTACCAAAATAGTTAATAGCATTAATATTTTTTATTTCATATGCTCTTTCTCTAAGCATTTGGTACATTGATATATTAGGTATCTCAAATTCTAATTGCTCTTTAGAATAAAATTTTTTCCAAGGTGCATTTAATTTTCTTGTTTTCATTATAAAACCTCTTTCTTACAATTCTATTATATAACAAAAAGAATTAATAAATTATTAAAAATTATTAAAAAAAGGTTAGAACCCTAACCTATTTTTGATAAAAACTCTTTTAAACGTTTGTTTTTTGGATGATTATATATTTCATCAGGACTTCCTTCTTCAATAATTTTTCCTTCATCCATAAATATAATTTTAGTAGCAACTTCATGTGCAAATCTCATTTCGTGGCTTACGACAACCATTGTCATTCCTTCGTCTGCAAGGTTTTTCATAAGTTCTAAAACTTCGTTTACCATTTCAGGATCTAGAGCACTAGTTGGCTCGTCAAATAAAATTACTTTTGGATTCATCATCATTGATCTTATAATAGCAACACGTTGTTTTTGACCACCTGATAAATTTGCTGGGAATACTTTTTGTTTATCTAATAATCCTACTTCTTTTAATAATTTACGTGCTTTTTTTATTGCTTCTTCTTCATCCATAATTCCTAATTTTATAGGAGCTAATGTTAAATTATCTAAAACATTTAAATGAGGAAACAAATTAAAGTGTTGAAATACCATTGAAACTTTTTGTCTGTATTCATCAATATTAGTTATAGGTTTATTTTCAAATAATATTTCTCCTTTATTACTTTGTTCAAGATGATTAATACATCTTAAAAAAGTTGATTTTCCTGAACCACTAGGACCTATAATTACGATTATATCTTTTTCATTAATTTTTAAATCGATTCCTTTTAAAACATTTACTTTTCCAAATGATTTATGTAAGTTTTTAATTTCAAGCATTTTGTAATTTCCTTTCCATTAAATTAACTAACTTTGATAGTCCTAATGTTAATATTAAATAAATAATTGCAATAAATAATAATGGGAAGAAATAATCATAAGTTCTTGATGCAATAATATCACTAGCTTTTGTTAAATCCATAATTCCAATATATCCTGCTACTGATGTTTCTTTAATTAAAGTAATAAACTCATTTGCAAGTGGTGGAAGAATATTTTTTAAAGCTTGTGGCATAATTATATATCTCATTGTTTGCATATAACTTAATCCTAAGCTTCTACCTGCTTCCATTTGACCTTTGTCAATTGAATCTATTCCAGCTCTTATAATTTCAGATACATAAGCTCCTGAATTTAGACCAAAGGCAATTATCCCTACAAACAAAATATTTATATCGACACTTTTAAAAATTACATAATAAATTATCATTAACTGTAATACAACTGGTGTACCTCTAATTAAGTTTACATATAGTGTACATAATAAATTTGCAATTTTCCCTTTTTTATTTCTTTTGTAATTATCTTTTACTAAAGATATTACAATTCCTATTAAAGTTCCAATAATACATGCTAATAAGCTCATTAATAAAGTATTTAAAAGACCTTCTAAGATAAATTTATATCTTTCATCTTCAAATAAGGTTTTATATATTAAATCTATCATTTTGAGTAATTAATAGTATATTCTTCTATTTTTCCTTCATCGATTAATCTTTGTAATACTTTATTAATTTGATCTAATAATTCTTTATTCCCTTTTTTTACAGCAACAGCATATTTATCTGTAAATAATTCTTCTTCTAAAATAACTAATTCATTGTTTTCTTTTAGAAGTTCTTTTGCTGGTAAATAATCCATTACAACACAGTCTACTTTTTTAGCTTTAACGTCTTCAATTGCTGCTAAGAATTTTTTTTGTCTAGTTAATTCAACATCATAATCTTCTGTTAAAACTAAATCTGCTACTGTTCCAAGTTGAACAGCTACTTTTTTTCCTTTAATGTCTTCTGGTTTTTTTATTTTTGAATCTTTTAAAGTTATTATAACTTGTCTACTTGTTGCATATTCTACTGAAAAATCAACTTCTTTTTGTCTTTCTTCAGTAATACTCATTCCGGCTAATGCAAAATCAGCTTTATTACTTTTAAGTTCATTAATAATAGAATCAAATGCTATATCTTTAATAACTAATTCTTTACCTAATTCTTTAGCTATTTCTTTAGCTATTTCAATATCAACACCTATAATTTCATTATTCTCATAATATTCGTATGGTGCAAAACCGGCTTCAGTCACCATTACAATTTCATTTTCATTTTTACTAGAACAACCTGTAATTAGCAAAAATGAAAATAATATTAATAATATTTTTTTCATATCCTACCTCTTTCTATAATAAAATTATAACATAAAAAAAGATGTATTTAACACCTTTTTTCTATAATATTTATATACTCTTTTACTTGAAATTGTGGTGTACTAGCTCCAGCAGTAATACCAATTTTTTTATTTACATCAATTTCTTTCATTACATTTAGTAAATCTTCTTTTGATGAAACTAAAAAAGATTTACATTCTAAGTTACAAACATTAAAAAGTTCTTTTGTATTACTACTTTTAGAACCACCAATAACAATCATATAATCCATATCTTTAGCAAGCTCTTTAGCACTAATTTGATTTAAAGTTTGTGCTTTACAAATAGTATTAATAAATTTAACTTTTTCAAATCTTTTTTTAATTTCATTTACAATTTCTAATGCTTTCTTTTCATTGAATGTTGTTTGTATTACGATAAAAAGATTATCATCTTTAATATTATCTATATCTATTAAGTTTTCAATTAATATTGCTTTATTATTGCACCATCCATTTTCAGCAATTACTTCGGGATGATTTTTTTTACCAATAATAACAACATTATATCCCCATACAAAATGTTCTCTTATTAATTTTTGTACTTTTTTTACATTAGGACATGTAGCATCAATATACTCAATATTATTATTATCTAGATATTCAAATGTTTCTAATGATTCACCATGTGCTCTAATTATTATTTTTTTATCTTTTTTTATTTCGTTTTCACATTTGATTCCATTTATTTCAAGATCTTTTATTAATTCTTCATTATGTAAAATTTCTTTATAAATACATGCATTTTGATTTTTATTAGCATAGGCTATTTCAATAGCCCTATTGGAACCGAAACAAGTTCCATAATGTTTAGGTAAATAAATCATTAGTTATAAAGCGCGTAATTAGCTAATTTAATAGCATCTTCTAAAGTATTACATGCACCTATAAAGCCATCAGGATGAACAAATACTGCTGTTTCGATACCTGTTTTATCTTGAAGTTCTTTATCTCTTAAACCTGATATTTCGATTGGAAATCTTAATCTTGGTTCTCTATTTAATTTTGATACAGGAATTGTATGTACTGTATAACCATCTCTTATTGAAGGGAATATAGCAAACTTAAGATTTTTAGCTTTAGGATTTGTTGATTCATGAATAAAATTTTTAAACGGCATAAATTTATCTAAGATTAAAATACTTCCTTCTGTATTTTTTATAGCTTCAACTACTATCTCTTTAGCTTTCATCTTAGAAATAGTTTTATTTATTTCAATATCTAATATTTTTTCAGCAAATTCTACAGCTTCTTTAAAAAGTTCATCTCTATCTTTTTCTTCATTCCAAGCTGGGTTAAACATACTAATAATATCAGATAATGTTTTAACATTATATTCAGCATCAATTACTGGAAAAACTCCATTATCTATAGCATCAATTTGTTTAATTAAATTTTCTTCAATTTCAGTAAATATTTCTTCTACATAATTATCTGTTAAACTTTTAATATATTCATAACCATATTCTTTAAATAATAAACCTATTGATGAATATTTAATATCATTATCATATCTTCTTTCAGCATCAATTTGATGATGATCAAATTTTCCACCACCAATATCGTAAACAATAGCATCTGTTTTAATATCATCATTAAAATTATTAATACGACATATAATTGGATTTTCAATAATTTTAATTAAAAATGCTGTTGCAAAAACATCATCAGCATGAAATGTTCCAGCATGAGTTATCATATTTGCTTCATTTATATTTTTTGTTATTTTAAAATTCATATTAACCACCAAGCATATTATAACAAATTTTAAATACTTTACAAACTTTTTTAATATAGTTATAATTATTATAAGATAGTAGGTTTTAATATGGATAGTAGTAAAAAAAATTATAAGAACTTAAATTTAATTAGAGTAATTGCATGTATTATGGTATTTTTATATCATTTAGGTTTACTAAAAGGTGGATATTTAGCTGTTTGTATTTTCTTTGTTTTAAGTGGATATTTATCGATTATTTCTGCTAGTAGAAAAGATAGTTTCTCTCTTAAATCTTATTATAAAAATCGGTTTATAAAAATTTATATTCCTCTTTTAGTTGTAACACTATTAACTATTTTTGTATCTTGTCATTTTACTGATAATTTATGGCTTAATTTAAAACCAGAGGCAACGTCGGTTTTACTTGGATACAATAATTTTTGGCAACTTAGTGCTAATTTAGATTACTTTAGTATGCATTCTGCATCCCCTTTTATACATTTATGGTATATTGCTATATTAATGCAGTTTGAATTAATTTTTCCAATCATTTTTTTGATTTTAAAGAAATTAGATTTTAAGAAAAAAATGCCAAGTATTATATTAGGTATATTATCATTTATATCAGTTATTTACTTTTATAAAGTAAGTACTGAAGGTATAATAATGGTGACATATTATCATAGTTTAGCAAGAATATTTTCAATTGTTTTTGGTCTTACTTTAGGTTCGATATACCTAAAAGAGAAACCAAAAACTTTTAAACCATTTATATTTTATTTATATCTTTTTATTATAGGTATTTTATGTTTTACTGTTAAAGCTGATTGTAAATATATGCCTTTATTTATGATTTTAGTTAGTTTAATTTCATGTAGACTTATTGGTTATGCGATATCATTTAATAATGATGAAAATAAATTTGATAAAGTTATTAAGTTTTTTTCTAATATTAGTTATGAAATATATTTAGTGCAGTACCCTATTATATTTTTTATGAGTAATATAAATGTTCCTTTTAAAAATATTTTAATTATAATATTAACAATTATTATTTCTTATATTATACATTTAGGTTTAAATGTAAGAAAAGATAAATTATCAAAAATAATAGCTATTTTAATTTTAATTCCAACTTTATGGGGTGGATATTATTTTATTATAACTAAAGATCATACTGAAGAGATGAATGAACTTGAAAAGCAATTAAATCAAAATCAAGAAACATTTAAATCTAAACAGGCTGAGTTTGCACAAAAATATAAAGAAGAAGAAGAAAAATGGCAACAAACATTAAATGATTTAGAAAATGGTGAAGAAGCTATTAAAGATGTTGTTGCTAATTTAAAAATTATTGGTGTTGGTGATTCTGTAATGCTTGGAGCATTAACTAATTTATATGCTAGATTTCCTAATGGTTACTTTGATGCAGCAGTATCAAGAACAGCTTGGGTTGCTAATAATATATTAATTGGTTTAAAATCACAAAATATTTTAGGTGATCCTGTTATATTTAATTTAGGTGCTAATGGTGATTGTTCAGAAGCTGAAAAAATTAGAATTATTGAAACATGTGCAGGACGAGATATCTTTTGGATAAATACTACAAATGATTATGCTGTTAATGTTAATAGTAAACTTAATAATTTAGCAAATCGTTATAATAATTTTTTCGTTATAGATTGGGCTTCAGCATCTACCGGCCATCCTGAATATTTTATTGCAGATGGAATACATTTAACTCCATCTGGAAGAGATGCTTATGTAAGAACTATTTATGATACTATTTATAATGTTTATTTAAATAGATATAAAATTAAAAAAGAAGAAATTATAAAAGAACACGAAAATGAA
>JAEIGA010006105.1_pt1 | contig 18343 bp, 16 predicted proteins | sample 9270691 | NCBI WGS metagenome assembly JAEIGA01 (sample SAMN17057246, study PRJNA624740) | gut metagenome | biome: biome; isolation source: fecal sample | host: Bos grunniens | place: China: Xizang | collected 2019
CGTGGTATTAAATACATTTTAAAAGCTATAGGAGCTAAGAAATGTGTTATTGTTGTTAAAAGAGATAAAAAAGAAGTTTTAGAAGTTTTAAACAAAGAATTAAAAAACAATAAAAATATTGAAGTATTTACTGTTAAAAACTATTATCCTGCTGGTTGGGAACGTTCTATTGTTGAAAAAGTTACTAATCAACACTATATGAACATTCCATCTGAAATTGGGGTAATTGTTAATAATGTTCAAACTGTTATTGCTGTTGCTGAAGCGGTTGAAGAAAATAAACCATTAATTGAAAGAATGGTTACTGTTTCTGGGGAAGGACTCGCTTCACCTCAAAATATTTATACTAAAATTGGGGTAAGAGCCAAAGAATTAATTGAACGTGCTGGTGGCTTTGTAGATGAAGAAAGAGAAGGTTATTTAATTGCTGGTGGACCAATGACTGGTAAAACCGTTCTAGATGATTCACTAGTGGTATCTTCGACATTAGGTGGGGTAATTGTTTTAGAAAAACAAGAAGTTTTAAAGCAGTCTTGTATGGGATGTGGAAAATGTGCTGAATCATGTCCAGCTTTCTTAGTTCCTACTGAAATTAGAAGAGCAAGTGAAGCAAAAGATTATAAAACATTAGCCAAACTACATACTATGGACTGTGTACAATGTGGATTGTGTTCATTTGTATGTCCATCACGTGTAGATATTACCAATTATGTAGGACTTGCTAAAGAAGAATTAAGAAAATATTCGATGATTAACAAGAAAGGAGATAAATAATGGCTAAAAAATTTGTTTTAGAAAAAGCTCCTTTTATAAGAAGTGTGGATGAAAAAATTATTTCTACTAAGCAAATGATGAGGGATGTTGTAATTGCTTTAATACCTATTATAATATTTGCTTGGGTAAAAAATGGATTATTACCTTATATTTTTAAAAATGATATGTCTTTTGTTTCATCAAGTATTGTAATGTATCAAATGTCTTTTTGGCAAATGTTGCGTCCCCTTGTCTTTATTCTTTTAGGTGGATTATTTAGTATGGTATTAGAAGGGTTATACTTTGCTTTGTTTAAGTATTATTTTCCCAATAAATATACTAATCCCAAACTATCATGGAATTTTAAGACTATTTTAAAAGAAGTTAAGTTGTCTTATGCGGTAATACCAGGATTGATGCTGGCTTTGATATTACCAGTTAATACTCCAATATATGTGTTATTATTTGGGTGTTTTTTCGCAAATATCATCTTTAAGATGTTATATGGAGGATTTGGTAAAAATATATTCAATCCTGCATTAATTGCTTATGTTATTGTTTTAGCAGCTTTCTGGGGAGTTATTGCTGATGCAGGTGGTAGTCTAAATCCAAGCGAAGTAATAACAGGAGCAACTCCTTTATATAATTTTAAAGGTTTAAGTGAAATTACTTATGAAAATGCTGTTTTACCATATGGATCATTATGGGCTTTCTTTTTCGGATTTGTTCCTGGTTCTATGGGAGAAACAAGTAGTTTATTAATTATCTTAGCATTTATTTTTCTAGTTTCCAGAAAAGTAATTTCTTGGATAATTCCAGTTTTGTACGTTGGAACAGTATTTGTATTATCTTTAGTAATTGCTTTTGTTAATAATTATGGAATGTGGTATCCGGTATTTCAAGTTATTAGTGGGGGACTTTTATTTGGAGCTGTTTTTATGGCAACTGAACCAGTAACAAGTCCACGTTCACCCAATGGGAAAGTGATATTTGCGGTATTCGCTGGGATTTTAACAATGTTATTTAGATTGGTTGGATCTTTAACTGGTGGAGTAGCAACCGCATTATTATTTGTTGGATTATTTAGCGGTATTATCGACCGTATATCAGCTAAACTACGTACCCATAGAACTAATTACCGAAGTATTTTAGGATATCTTGTGATTATCTTATTGATGATTGCTTTAAGTTTTTATGTTGTTATAAAGGTTAAAATTTAGGGTGAAAAAATATGGAAAATAATAATAAAATACCTAAAATTTTAAAACTTAGTTTATTTTTATGTCTTCTAGGAATTTTTTCAGGGGGGATTTTATCTTTAGTAAATGAATTTACTGAAAAAATAGTAGAACAAAATAAAATTAAAGCTGAACTAAAAGAGGTTCTATCATCTGGTGTTGAAGAGGAAAGTTTATTACTTGTGGAAAATGTAAAAAATAGTGCGATTAAAAAAATGTATCGTGCTCAAACAACGGATGCAATTCCTTGCTATGTGTTTGTTGTGGAAGACAAAAATCCTTTCACAACAGTAAAAACTATTATTGTAGTTGAGATAACTACGGAGAAAATTCTTAATATTAAAGTATCTCCTGGTAGTACCTCACATAACAAAGATAATTTAATGGAAGAAAGTAATTTTGGAGTAATTGGGGAAAATATTGCCTCTTTTAATGAAAAATTCCAAATAGTTACAGGTGCAACAGATTCTAGTAAATCAGTAAAAAGATGTTTAGAAGCTGTTTATAATGAATTGTCAATGATGACTGGTAAGGCAACATTTAAAGCATTAAAACAATGTTTACCAGAAATTACTAATTATGAGTATACTTTTGTCATTGATGATAAAGAAGTGACTTTACTTTTGAAATATAACGAAAGTAACAAAACATTTGAATATTTAAAAACTTTATCTGGAGAAATAAAAGAAGAAGTAATTGATGAATGTAAAGCTTTAGCAATTATGAATTTCCCAACTGAATATATTAAAAATGTTTATAATGACGCAAGTGGTACACTTTTAACAATTGTTACGGATAAAGGATATAAAGGGACAATTGTTGCTGAAGTTAAAATTTATAATAAACGTATTATTGATTTTACTTTAAAAGAATCTAATGAAAATTATCATCGTAATCCTAACTATACTTATGAAGGTAATGTTGAAGATTATATTTTTGAACAATATTCTTTAGGTATTAAAGATACAATAGTTACTGGAGCTACGGTTACATCTTTAGCTATTAATCATTTATTATTAATGGCTGAACATTATATTACAAGTTTAGGAGGTACTAACAATGGATAGTGGTTCTAAAAAAAGTATTTTTCTAAATGGTATTGTTAAAGAAAATCCGGTTTTAGTTTTGACTTTAGGAATGTGTCCGACTTTAGCGGTTACTACTACCCTTCAAAGTGGAATTGTAATGGGACTGTCTTTAATGGTTGTATTACTTTTTTCTAACTTTTGTATTTCGTTAATTCGAAAAATAGTTCCAAGTGAAATTAGAATACCTGTGTATATTGTTATAATCGCAACGTTTGTGACAATTGTTGAAATGTTACTTGGAGCGATACTTCCTAGTTTATATGAAAAATTAGGGGTTTTCGTTTCGTTAATTGTGGTAAATTGTATTGTTTTAGGTAGAGCTGAAAGTTTTGCTTCTAAGAATAATGTATTTTTATCACTAATAGATGCATTAGGAGTGGGAATTGGTTTTTTAGGTGCTCTAATTTTAGTATCATCAATTAGAGAAATCCTAGGAACAGGAATATTAACTATTTGGAATGATGTTCAAATTAATTTTGTTCCAATCTTTAATTTCTTTAAAATTGAACCATCATCATTTTTTGTTGGTAATCCTGGAGCTTTTGTTATTTTAGCGCTATTAATTGGAGTTATTCAATCAATTGGGATTTACAAAAGAAAAATAAAAGAAAGAAAGGTGGCATAATATGAATTTAGCGTTAATTGCTTTCGCAGCATTTTTAACAGAAAATGTTATTCTTTATCGCTTTATGGGTATTTGTCCATTTCTTGGGGTTTCTAAAAAACGATCATCAGCTATTGGAATGAGTTTAGCTGTAATGTTTGTAATTGTTTTATCAACAATTGTAACTTGGCTATTATACCATTATGTTTTAGCACCATTGAATTTAGTTTATCTAAGAATTATTGTCTTTATTCTTGTTATCGCATCACTTGTTCAAATTGTAGAAATGATTGTTAAAAAATTTGTTCCTAGCCTTTACCGTGCTTTAGGAATTTATTTGCCACTTATTACTACTAACTGTGCGGTGCTTGGGGTAGCTACTTTAGTTATTAATAATAATTATGATTTTTTAGAAATGTTAATATTTTCATTCTTTTCAGGATTAGGTTTTTTATTTGTGATGTTTATCTTTTCTAGTTTAAGAGAACGTCTTGATGAATCTAGTATACCTGTTGGTTTTAGAGGTATTCCAATTGCTTTAATTACAGCAGCAGCTATTGCGGTAATTTTTGCGAGACTTGGAGGAATTATCTAATGGATATTATAATTTCAATTGCTGTTTTAGGAGGATTAGGACTTGTTTTAGGGATAATTATTGGTCTATGTAATCGCTTCTTAAAAGTTGATGAAGATGATATTATTAATCATGTTTATGAATTATTACCTCAAATCAATTGTGGAATGTGTGGAAATCCAAGTTGCAAAAAAATGGCTGAAGCTATAGTTGAAAAAGATTTTAATGTGGAGTTATGTAAACCCTGCAAAGTAGAAAATAGGAAAAATATTGAACAAATATTGGCGGATTTTGAAAAGGAATCAGAAATCGGCGAAGAATAATTAAAATATGAGGAAAAAATTGAATATTTTCTCTTTACAAAAAATATTAAAAATGATATAATAAGAAACGTGTTATGATGAAAAAAGAGTAAAAATATGGTAATTATAGAGAGTCTTTGTTGGTGGAAATAAGATATTTTTCATATTTTGAAAGGAATTTTCGGAGCATTTATTTTAGTAAAAGTGACCATGATATTGATGTTGTGGTAAAAAGGGTGGAACCGCGGGTAAAACTCGTCCCTTAAGACTCGTAACGTAATGTTATTTAGAGTCTTTTTTATTTTGTAAAATATTAAAATGAAAGGATGATTTTTATGGAAAAAATGACAATGGAAAAACTTGTTGCTTATTTAAAAGAACGAGGATTTGTTTATCAAGGTAGTGAAATTTATGGGGGACTTGCTAATGCATGGGATTACGGTCCATTAGGTGTTGAATTAAAAAATAACATTAAACGTGCATGGTGGAAAAAATTTGTTCAAGATTCTGAATATAATGTTGGACTTGATGCTGCTATCTTAATGAATACTGAAACTTGGGTTGCTAGTGGACATATTGGAGGATTTAGCGATCCGTTAATTGACTGTAAACAATGTCATAGTAGATTCCGCGCAGATAAATTAATTGAAGACTTTACAAACGGAGAACAAACTGGTGATGGATGGAGTAATGAAGATTTATTCAATTTCTTAAAAGATAATCACATTGGTTGTCCAAGTTGTGGAGCTCATGATTTTACTGAAATTCGTAAATTTAACTTAATGTTTAAAACTAACCAAGGGGTTATTGAGGATGCTAAAAATACTGTATATTTACGTCCAGAAACAGCTCAAGGGATTTTTGTAAACTTTAAAAATGTTCAAAGAACTACTCGTAAAAAAGTGCCATTTGGTATTGGACAAGTAGGAAAAAGTTTTAGAAATGAAATTACACCAGGAAACTTTATTTTCCGTACTCGTGAATTTGAACAAATGGAACTTGAATTTTTCTGTAAACCAGGAACTGACTTAGAATGGTTTGATTACTGGAAAGCAGAATGTAAAAATTTCTTACTTGAACTTGGAATTAAAGAAGAAAACTTACGTACAAGAGATCATGAAAAAGAAGAACTTGCTTTCTATTCAAACGCAACAACTGACTATGAATTTAAATTCTTATTTGGTTGGGGAGAATTATGGGGTATTGCTGATAGAACAAATTATGACTTAGGTGTTCACCAAGAACATTCTAAAACTAATTTAGAATATCTAGATCCAGAAACTAACGAAAAATATTTACCATATGTTATTGAACCAAGTGTAGGTGTAGAACGTTTATTACTTGCTGTTGTTACTAATGCGTATGAAGCACAGGATTTAGGAGATGGAGATATTCGTGAAGTATTACACTTTGCTCCAAGTATTGCACCATACAAAGTAGCAGTGTTACCTCTTGTTAATAAATTAAATGATAAAGCTCAAGAATTATATCAAAAATTACGTAAAGTTATGCCATGTGATTATGATACAAGTGGTAAGATTGGTAAGAGATATCGTCGTCAAGATTCAATCGGTACACCTTTCTGTGTAACTGTTGACTTCGATACATTAGAAGATGAAACTGTAACAGTTCGTGATCGTGATACAATGGAACAAGTTAGAGTTAAAATTAGTGAACTTGCTAACTACTTAATAGATAAAATTAATTAATAAATTAATCATTTATATTAATTTATAAAAAAATAAAGAAAAAAAGAGTAAAAAAACGTACTTTTGCGTATTATATAAGTGTGGGAGTAAAAAGGAGTTGAGTATACATGATTTCTCAGAATATTATCAACCGAATAATTGAAGAAGTAGATATCGTTGATACTGTTGCTTCTTATATAGCTCTTACACCAAAAGGTAAAAACTATTGGGCAGTATGTCCATTTCATGATGATAGTAATCCTTCGATGTCTGTTAGCCGAGAAAAGAAATTCTTTAAATGTTTCAGTTGTGGGACTAGCGGTAATGTTATATCGTTTGTTCAAAAATATGAACATATTAGTTATACGGATGCGGCTATAAAATTAGCTAAAAAAATAGGTGTTGATATTGATGAATTTGATACACCAGAATATCGTAAAAATAAACAATTTTATCAAGCTATGGATGAGGCTAAAAACTTTTATCAGTTTTATTTAAATAATACAGCTGAAGGTTTAAAAGCTAAATTGTATTTAGAAGAAAGAAATATTAATCAAGATATTATTGATAAGTTTCAAATAGGACTAGCTCCAAGTAGTAATGATTATTTGTATAAAGCTTTAAGTGAAAAAAACATTGGTTTAATTGAACAAAGCGATTTAGGGTTAGTTAGAGAAAAAGAAAATGGTGAAATTTACGATGTTTTTAGAAATCGTATTATTTTCCCAATTGCTAATAACGAAGGACAAGTTGTTGGATTAAGTGGACGTATTTATTTAGAAAATGATAAAAATTCAAAATATTTAAACTCTCAAGAAAATGATATTTTCCATAAAGGAGATATTTTGTATAATTATCATTTATCAGTTTTACCAGCTAAAAAGAAAGATGAAATTTTTGTGTTTGAAGGTTTTATGGATGTTATCGCAGCCCATAAAGCAGGTGTGGATAATGCGGTTGCGACAATGGGAACAGCCCTTACCAAAACTCATATAAAAAGTTTAAATAGCTTAACACAAAATATCGTTTTATGTTTTGATGGAGATGAAGCGGGTATTTCAGCTACTAAAAAGGCTGCTGAATTATTTGCTAGTATGAATATATTGCCATATGCGGTAGCACTTCCAGATGGACTTGATCCAGATGAATATTTACAAAAAAATGGAGCTACAGCTTTAAAAGAATATTTAGAAACTAAAAAACTTAATATTTATGAATATTTATATAATTTATATAAAAATAAATTAGTTGTTGAAGATATTGAAAGTGTTGAACGCTTTAAGAAAAATGTGTTTGATATTTTACGTAAAGCTAAATCAACAACATTATCGGAATTCTATTTAAAAAAGATGAGTGTCGAATTAGATTGTGAAGTAAGTTCATTAATCAAAGATTTCGGTAAAATGACTCCTGTTTTTATAAATCAGGCTGATGCAAAAGTAGAAGTAGAAAAAACTAAAAAGAAAAAAACACTTAAACCAAAAGTATACAAAGCATTAGAAGTTATTATTAAAAGTTCGCTAGTTTCTAAAGAGGTATTAAAAGAATATTGTAGATTAACTGATAATCGCTATATTTCTGATGCCATGGCACATTGTACGATTATTAATCAAATAAAAGATGAATATGACTTGTTAGGAGAAATAGAAGTTGATAAAATTAAAGAAAAACTATCTACCTATAAAGAAGCTTATGATTTGTTTGAGTCAATTATTGATAATCGTTTAATAGATGATACTAATTTAGAAGTATCTAATGAATGTATAATGACTATTATTGACTACTGGAAAGAAGTAGAAAAGAAAGATTTTTTAAAAAAAGCTTTAAAAAATACTGATGAAACTGATGCTTTTGTGGAAGCAGTAAGAAAATATCATAATAGAGAAGATTTACAAAAATAAAAGGAGGATTATGATGGATAATTATAAAGATGAATTAGCCCAACTAATTGAGTATGCGGAAAAGAAACAATATGTACCGCTAAGTAAAATCATTGAAGTTTTCAAAGATCCAAGTGAAGAAGTACTTGATGAGGTTATTCGTTATTTAGAAAACGAAAATATTGAAATAACAAGAGAAAGTGACGAAGCACCAAGTGAAGAAGAATTATTAATTGAAAAAGTAGATGATGATTTTGAAGCATTTGCGGACGAAGAAGCGGAAATTGATGAAGAATTAGAAGAACTTGCGGCAGTTGTAGAATCAGAAATAAAAATTGCTGATTTCGAAGACTTTATGCCAACTAATCATCAAGCTGATGATCCTGTTAAAATGTACTTAAGAGATATTGGACAAATTGAATTGTTAACAATAAATCAAGAATCAGAATTTGCTAGAACTGTTCAAGAAGGTATGATTTGTGCAGAAAAAATTGAAGCATTTAAGAAAATGGGTAAAGCTATTGATCCAGAAGAAATGGAAATGCTACGTGAAAAGATTGAAATGGGACAACAAGCTCGTGATATCTTAATTGAATCTAACCTTCGTTTAGTAGTTTCAATCGCGAAACGTTATTTAGGACGTGGATTACCATTCCTTGATTTAATTCAAGAAGGTAATATGGGGCTTATGAAAGCCGTATTAAAATTTGATCCAACTAAAGGATTTAAATTTTCAACATATGCAACTTGGTGGATTAGACAATCAATCACAAGAGCAATTGCTGACCAAGGGCGTACTATTCGTATTCCTGTTCATATGGTTGAAACAATCAATAAGTTAATGCGTATTACTCGTAAATTAACTCAAGAAAAACGTCGTGAACCAACTCCAGAAGAGATTGCAGCAGAAATGAAAATCTCTGTTGATAAAGTTCAACAAATTCAAAAAATTGCTCAAGAACCAATTTCATTTGATGCTACTGTCGGTGAAGAAGATGATTCAAGTTTAGGAGATTTCATTGCGGATACTGAAACTTTAAATCCTCTTGAATTCACACAAACTCGTAGTTATCGTGAAGAAATTGAAGCTGTATTACAAACACTTACTCCAAGAGAAGAAAAAGTAATTCGTCTTCGTTACGGATTAGATGATAATCATCCTCGTACTTTAGAAGAAGTAGGACGTGAATTTGGAGTAACAAGAGAACGAATTCGTCAAATTGAAGCTAAAGCGATTAGAAGACTTCGTCATCCAAGTCGTTTAAAACGTCTTCAACAACATCGTGGATAAATTTAAAAGGAAATAAAAAATTGGCAAAGTCTCTTAGACTTTTGCCAATCTTTTATAAATGGTATAAAATATGAAAATATCAAAAAGAATAGAAAAGATAATCGAATATATTGATATCACTGATAGAGTTGCTGATATTGGATGTGATCATGGATATTTATGTTTAGGTTGTTTGGAAAAAGGGGTTAGTTTTGTTCAAAATATTGATAATAAAATTGGACCACTTAATACTGCCAAATTAAATCTTCAAGATTATATGGATAAAAATATTATATTTACTCTTTGTGATGGTTTAGATGAACTTGATGAAAGAGTTGATACAGTAGTAATAAGTGGTATGGGTGGAGATTTAATTACTCAAATTGTTAACGCTAATTTAGAAAAAGCGAAAAAAATAAAGAAATTAATAATTGTAGCTCATTCTAAAGTTCCATTCTTAAGAGAAAACTTAACAAAATATTTTGAAATTGTTGATGAGAATTTAGTAGAAGATAATGATAAAATTTATGAAATTATTGTTTTTAATCCTCAAAAACAAAGAGAATATTCATATGAAGATTTATTGCTAGGTCCTGTTTTAAAGGAAAAGAAGAGTGATTTATTTATTAAAAAAATAACAAAAAGATTGAATGAAATTAATAAGATATTAAATTCTTCTAACGTTGATCTTCAAAAATTAGAAGTCGAAAGAAAAATTCTAGAAGAGATTGTAAAATAAAAAACACCATTGGTAAAACCAATTGGTGCTTTTCTCATTTTTTAGGATTATTCTTCTACGATTGCTCCAACAGGGCAAGATGCTTCACAAGCACCACAATCGATACATGCATCAGCATCGATAACGTAGATATCTCCTTCTTTAATGCATTCAACAGGGCAAGATGCTGCGCAAGTACCACATGCGATGCAAGAATCAGTAATTTTTCTAGGCATAGTTGACCTCCTTATTTTGTTATAGCAATATTTTACATAAAAATTAAAAAAAATTCAAGTGTTTAATCAATAAAAATAATTTTATTAAGAAAAAGGAGTTAGTATGAATATAAGAGAAGAGCTTTTTGAAAAAGTTTGTATTTATAAAAATAATCTAAATGAAGAAAATAAAGAAAAACTTGAGTTAGAATTGCGAGATTTAATTTGTTCAATTATTAGACGTTCTATTAATAATGATACAGAGGTAGATATAATTTATCAAAGTTGTATTAAATCAGTTATTGATGCTATTGAAAAACACCAATTTAATAATTATGATGGTTTTATTAATATAATCAGAACAATTATTCGAAAAAGTTTAATGATTTATATTTCGGAAAAAGAAAATTCGACTATTCCAGTTCATATAAAAGCGTTGATAAAAGAATATATTGAAGTAGTTAATCAATTTTGGGAAATAAAAAAATCTTATCCATCAAATGATGAAATATCAAAAATTATGGGATTGCCACTAGATAAAGTAGAAGAAATAGGAAGAATAGTAAAGGAAAGAAAATTATTAAATGTATTTGATACGAAAAAAGACTAGTGTAAAATAAAAATTATGAATAATCTTGTAAAAAACTAAAAATTAGAGTATAATTAGAATATGTAAAAGGAGTGTATTAATTATGACATTATATTTAGCAAATATGACTCTAGGTTTGTCAATTGTTTTAATTGTTGTTGCTTTATTAGTAGGGCTAATTGTTGGATTCTTTGTATCAAGAGTTTTATTCCAAAAAGAACTTGAAAAAAATCCGCCAGTAACTAGAAATATGATCCGTACTATGTACATGCAAATGGGTCGTAAACCATCAGAAAAAGATATTAATCGTGTTATGGATTCTATGGGTGTTAAAGAACCAGCCCCTAAAAAGGCTAAAAAAGACAAAAAACAAAAATAAGGAATCTATTTTGATTTCTTTTTTTTAGGTTTATGTTATAATATAAGTAATTTATGGAGGTATTTAAATGAGTAAACAATATGATGTAATATTAGTAGGAGCGGGACCAACAGGGATTTTTGCTGCATACGAACTAATGTTAAAAGCCCCAAACTTAAAAGTGTTATTAATGGATAAAGGACATGATATTTATAACCGAAAATGTCCTATTTTAGAAAAGAAAATTAAACAATGTCCTAAAAACAAAGATGGTTATTCAGCTTGTAGACCAAGTTGCTCTATGACTAGTGGTTTTGGAGGATGTGGTGCATATTCAGATGGTAAATTCAACATCACTAATGAATTTGGTGGTTGGATGGGTGATTATTTACCTGAAGAAGAAGTATTAGATTTAATTAATTATGTAGATGCTATTAATTTAAAACATGGTGCTCCTGAAGAATTAACAGATCCTCATACTAAAGAAGTATATGAATTTGAAAAACTAGGTATGGCTCATGGATTAAAATTATTACGTAGTAAAGTTCGTCATTTAGGTACGGAAATTAATTTACAAGTATTGACTAATATTTTTGAAGAAATGAAAGGTCATATTGATTATGCATTTGAAACAGAAGTATTAGATGTTATTGTGGAAGATAATGTTGTTAAAGGGGTAGTTACTAATAAAGATGAAACTATTCTTGCAGATTATGTTTTATTAGGTGTTGGACGAAGTGGTTCAAACTGGTTAACTCATGCTTTATCTAAACACAATGTTAATTTCTCAAATAATAAAGTAGATATTGGGGTTCGTGTAGAAACTAATAATATTATTATGGATGAAATTAATCGTTCTTTATATGAAGGTAAATTTATTTTTAATACAAGTGTTGGTACAACTGTTAGAACTTTCTGTTCAAATCCAAGTGGGCATGTAGTTGTTGAAAATCATCATGGATTAATGGTTTGTAATGGACATGCTTTCAGTGATATTCGTTTAGGAAGTAATAATACTAACTTTGCTTTACTTGTATCTTTAGAATTTGATTCACCATTTAAAGATCCTAATGGATTTGCTGAAGAAGTGTCAAGCTTAGCTAATAAATTAAGTAATGGTGGAGTTATCGTTCAAAAATATGGAGATATCAAAAAAGGTCGTAGATCTACTCAAAAACGTATTGATGAAGGATTTGTTAAACCTACATTAAAAGAAGCAGTTCCAGGGGATTTAGGATTAGTTTTACCTTATAATGTTATGAAATCATTAATTGAAATGGTTGAAGCATTAAATTATGTTACTCCTGGTATCGCAAGTGATCATACTTTATTCTATGGGGTAGAAGCTAAATTCTATAGTGATCGTCCAGTTATTGATAATAATTTTGAAACACAAATTAAAAATTTATATGTTGGTGGAGATGGTGCAGGTGTTACAAGAGGACTTGCTCAAGCTGGTGCTAACGGGGTAAAAATTGCTAGAAGCATTATTGAGAAAAAATAATTGACATAATAAGAGAAAAAGAATATGAGTGTAAATATTAATAATGATATTGAAAAAGTTTTAATATCAGAAGAAGAAATTGCAGTTAGATGCAAAGAACTTTCTGAAGAAATAAGCAAAGATTACGAAAATAAAAAACCTTTATTGATTTGTACATTAAAAGGGGCGGTTTCATTCTTTAGTAAACTTGCTGAACAAATTACTATACCTTTAGAATATGATTTTGTGAAAGCTAAAAGCTATGAAGGAACATCATCAACAGGAAATGTAAAATTTCAATATATGCCAGGAACTTCACTTGTTGGACGTCATTTAATAATTGTTGAAGATATTATTGATACAGGTAGAACTTTAGATGCTATTGTTAAAGAATTTGCTGCTCTAAATCCTGCATCAATTGAACTTGCATGTTTATTAGATAAACCTTCAATGCGTAAAGTTGAAACTCTAACTCCTAAATATGTGGGATTTAAAGTTCCTAATGAATTTGTTGTTGGGTTTGGTTTAGATTATGATGAAGAGTATCGTAATTTACCATATGTTGGAGTTTTAAAACCAGAAGTATATACAAAATAATAAAAGACCCGAAAGGGTCTTTTTGTTTTGGATTATTTTCTTTTTATAGAAATTTTAGATTCTTCGCCTTTTATTAATCTTTTAATATTTTGTCTGTGTGTTATTGTAAAAATAATAAAGACAATAAAACAAACAATAACGAGTATCCAATCAATAGGCTTGTTCATTAATAATGGTGTAATCATACTAAAAATGAAGGCTGTTAAAACAGCTATTATAGAACCTAGTGAAACGTATTTAGTAATTAATACGACGATTAAAAAAGCAAGTAGTGTAGGTAGGGCAACAAGTGGTGCATAGCTACAAATAATACCGGCAGAACAAGCTACACCTTTTCCTCCTTTGAATTTTGCGAATATTGGAAAAAGATGTCCGATAACCGCGAATAAACCATAAGTTAACAAAGGAATATGACAATATTTGTCTAAACTAAAAATTCCTATTTTAAATAGTATGATTATAATCCCTGCTTTTAAGGCATCTAGTAAGAAAACAACAATAGCATATTTGAATCCTAGGACTCTTAATACATTGGTTGCACCCATGTTTTTACTACCATATTCACGGATGTCAATTCCTTTACATGACTTGCTAATTATCAAGGCATTAGGGACAGAACCGAGAATATAAGATATGATTAATAGTAGTATTTCGGTAAGTATTTCTGGCATTTAAATCACTCCTAAATTAACTGTTAATTATTATATCATTTTCTTTATAAAATTTCATTAAAAATGATTTTTAAAGTTAAAAAATAAATATAAAAAAATATTAAAAATAATTGCAAAAAAAATCAAATTATGATATAATAATTAAAAAGAGAAAAATGAATAAAAAGGAGTAGATGAATTATGGCTAAAACAGATGTAAATCAATATAATGAAGAGTCAATACAAGTCTTAGATGGTTTAGAAGCGGTTCGTAAAAGACCTGGGATGTATATTGGATCAACAGATGCTCGTGGATTACACCATTTAGTTTGGGAAATTGTAGACAATGCTATCGATGAAACTCTTGCTGGATTTGGTTCTCACATCGTAGTTAGAATTCATCAAGATAATAGTGTTGAAATTGCCGATAACGGTCGTGGTATTCCAACAGGTAATCATAAAAGCAATGGGCTTCCAACTCCTCAAGTAATATTTAATACCCTTCATGCCGGTGGTAAATTTGGCGGTAATGGAGCTTATAAAGTATCTGGGGGATTACATGGTGTTGGTTCAAGTGTTGTTAATGCTTTAAGTGAATATTTAGAAGTAACTATTCACCGAGATGGTAAAATTTTCTATCAACGTTATTTAAATGGTGGTAAAAATATTGAGAAAGTAAAGTGGTTAGGTAAAACTACTAGAACAGGTTCAATAATTAAGTTTAAACCAGATGCTAAGATTTTCTCTACTACTAATTTTGATTATAAAACTGTCGCAACAAGACTTAAAGAAAGTGCATATTTAATTAAAGGTTTAAGAATTGACTTAATTGATATGCGTAGTGGGAATGCCGAAAGTTTCCACTTTGAAAACGGAATAGTTGAATTTGTTAAAAGTTTAACTACCGGAAAAGAAGTCATTCATGAACCGGCTTTATTTATTGGAGAGTTTGGCGGTATTCATGTTGAAGCATCAATTCAATTTTCTAATAAATTCACTAGTGAAAATTTACTTTCATTTGTTAATAATGTCCGTACTCGTGATGGTGGTACGCATGAAACTGGTTTTAAATCTGCTTTAACAAAAGCATTTAATGAACATGCGAGAATGATTGGATTGTTAAAAGATAAAGATCCTAATTTAGATGGTGGAGATATTAGAGAAGGTTTAACAGCTATTTTATCAATAAGAGTTCCTGAAGATCTATTACAATTCGAAGGTCAAACGAAAAATAAATTAGGTTCGCCAGAAGCTAAAAATGCGGTAGAAATGGTTGTTACTGAAAAATTAAAATTCTTTCTTGCTGAAAAAGGTGAAATATCAACAATTTTAATTAATAATGCCATTAGAGCAGCAAAAGCTAGAGAAGCAGCACGTAAAGCACGTGATGAGGCTCGTATGGTTAAACAAGTAAAAACTTCTAAACCAACTAACCTTTTAGGTAAATTAACTCCAGTTCAAGTTAATAATCCAAAGATTAATGAATTATTCTTAGTCGAAGGGGATTCAGCTGGTGGTTCTGCTAAACAAGGACGTGATCGTACTTTCCAAGCGATTCTGCCATTAAGAGGTAAAGTTATCAATACCGAAAAGGCTAAAATGGAAGAAATCTTAAAAAATGAAGAAATTTTAACAATGATTTCAACAATCGGTGCAGGTTTCGGATCTGATTTTGATATTTCTAAATGTAATTATAATCGTATCATAATTATGACCGATGCCGATACCGATGGAGCACATATTCAAATTTTATTATTAACATTCTTCTTTAGATACATGACTGAACTAGTTGAGGCTGGTAAGATTTACATTGCTACTCCACCGCTATATAAAATTGCAACCAAAAATAGTGTGGAATATGCATGGAGTGATGAAGAATTAAGAGATAAAATTGCAAATCAAAAAAATGTAACTATTCAACGTTATAAAGGGCTAGGGGAAATGAATCCTGATCAATTATGGGAAACAACAATGGATCCAGCTAAAAGAACGCTTGTTCAAGTAAGAATAAGTGACTTTAGTGAAGCTGATAACCGTGTTCGTGTACTAATGGGAGATGAAGTAGAACCACGTAGAGAGTGGATTGATAATAACGTAGTATTCGAATATGATGATAATTTTGTATTGGAGGATTTAGTAGAAGATGAGCAGTAAAAGTTTAAGTAGTATTATTGAGCGTTTTGCGACAGAAACTCTAATTCAAGAAGATTTAGAAAATATCTTTGGTGATTGTTTTGGAAGATATTCGAAATATATTATTTTAGAACGTGCACTTCCTGATGTTCGTGATGGATTAAAACCTGTACAACGTCGTATTTTATATGCTTTATATCGTTTAAAAATGACATCTGATAAGCCATATAAAAAATCAGCTCGTGCTGTAGGGGAAGTTATTGGTAAATTCCATCCACATGGTGATACATCTGTTTATGATGCGATTGTACGTATGAGCCAAAACTGGAAAACATTATTACCGCTAATTGATATGCATGGTAATAATGGTAGTATTGATGGTGACTCAGCAGCCGCAATGCGTTATACTGAATGTCGTTTATCTAAATATGCCGAACAATTACTAAAAGATTTAGAGAAGAAAACTGTTGGATTTGTTCCTAACTTTGATGATGAAGAAATTGAACCAACAGTTTTACCAGCAAAATTCCCTAATATTTTAGTTAATGGAGCTAATGGGATTTCAGCAGGTTATGCAACTGAAATTCCACCGCACAATCCAGGAGAAATAATTGATGCGGTAATTTACAGAATTAACAATAAAAATTGTACTTTAGATGATTTATTACAAATCGTTCAAGGTCCTGACTTTCCAACTGGTGGTATTGTTCAAGGTTTAGAAGGTATTAAAAAAGCCTATGAGACAGGACGTGGAAAGATTATTGTTAAATCTAAGATTGAAATCGAATCTGGAAAAAATGAACATAAAATAATTATTACCGAAATTCCGTTTGAAGTAGTAAAAGCTAATTTGATTCGTAAAATGAATGATCAAATTACTTTAAAAGAAGTAGATGGAGTTAAAGCCATTCGTGATGAATCAGATAAAACAGGTTTACGTATTGTAATTGATGTTCGTAAAGATATTAATCCTGAATATATTGTAAACTTCTTATTAAAAACAACAGAGTTACAAACATCATACAACTATAACATGGTTGCCATATCTAAGAGTCGTCCATTATTAATGGGACTTATAGATATTCTTGATGCCTATATTGATCATCAAAAAGATGTTATTACTAATAGATGTAATTTTGAACTTGCGAAAGCTCAAAGAAGATTACATATCGTTGAAGGTTTAATTTCAATGATTTCCATTTTGGATGCGGTAATTCGTACAATCAGAAATTCAAAAAATAAAAAAGATGCAAAAGAAAATATTATTACAAACTATGGATTTACGGATTTACAGGCTGAGGCTATTGTAAACTTACAATTATATCGTTTAACTAATACTGATATTTTTGAACTTCGATCTGAGGCTAATGACTTGTCTGCAACTATCAAAAAATTACAACACATTTTATCAAGTGAGGCTGCATTATTAAAATGTATTGTTGAAGAATTAGAAACAACAAAAGAAGAAATTAATGTTCCTCGTAAAACAGTTATTGAAGAAAAAGTTGATGATGTAAGTTATGTAAAAGAAGATTTAATTGCTCAAGAAGATGTAATGTTAATTATTACTCATGATGGTTATATTAAACGTATGAGTAAGAAAGCTTACTCAGCAGTTGATGGACCTACTAAACTTAAAGAAGGCGATGTTGTAAGTGAAGTGTATGAGGCAACAACAACTGATACTTTACTTCAATTCACTGATTTAGGAAACTATGTATATTTACCTATTCATAAAATTCCAGAAGTTAAACATAAAGATTTTGGATACCATATTAGTACTTTAATTGGTATGGAAGCCAATGAAAAAGTTATCTTCTCAACTGTTGTTAATGATTTTACTGCTGATAGATATGTTTTAATAGCAACTAAACAAGGTTTAATTAAACGTATTAAGATAGATAAATTAGATGTAAATCGTTATTCAAAAGTTTTAAAAGCAACTAAACTTCGTGATGGAGATAAAGTTGTTAGTGCTGATATTTGCACAGGACAAGAAAAAGAAGTTGTTATCGCAACTAAAGATGGATTTATGAACCGTTATGATGCATCAGAAATTAGTATTATTGAACCAGCATCATTTGGGGTTAAATCAATTGAACTTAAGAACAGACCAGATGACTTTGTTGTAGGTGCTAAATATGTTAGTGAAAAAGATATCATAATTTTAGCTACTAATCGTGGAAATATTAAACGTATGCGC
>JAEIGA010006106.1_pt1 | contig 18343 bp, 16 predicted proteins | sample 9270691 | NCBI WGS metagenome assembly JAEIGA01 (sample SAMN17057246, study PRJNA624740) | gut metagenome | biome: biome; isolation source: fecal sample | host: Bos grunniens | place: China: Xizang | collected 2019
GAGTAGGTCGATCCAGATGATATCTTTCTTATCAAGACTGCTGAGGATATTGACGCTGCGGCCTACTTTGATTTTGTCTTGTTTGTCTTTGTCTCTATAGAATATCTTGAGTTCTGCCATGGTGTACTAATTTTGAATTATGAATTAAGAATTTTGAATTAGTTGGGTGAGGGAGATGAATTCCTCAACACTCAGTTGTTCGGGGCGCTTCGTGAAGATAGGGTCGTTGAGGATAGGATTTTCCTTGCCTACTAGTCCCATCAATGAATTGCGCATCTGCTTTCGGCGCTGGTTGAAGGCAGTCTTCACCACATTCTTAAACAACATCTCGTCGCATCCCAATCCTTGGCGATTATTACGAGTCATGCGAATAACCGCCGATTTAACTTTCGGCGGAGGATTAAATACATGCTCGTCTACAGTAAATAAATATTCTATATCGTAATATGCTTGTAACAATACGCTCAATATACCATATGCTTTTTTACCAGGTTTACTGGCAATACGTTCGGCCACTTCCTTTTGAATCATACCAGAACATATAGGTATTCTGTCTTTATGATCCAATACTTTGAAAAATATCTGACTACTAATATTGTATGGATAATTTCCTATTACGCAGAACTCTCCCTCAGGATAGATAATATTCAAATCTAATTTCAAGAAGTCGCCTTCTATTAAATGCAATTCAGGATACCACTCTTTTAGATACACCACACTCTCCCTATCAATTTCGATAGCGGTAGTCTGCAAACTAGGATTTTTCAGGAGATACTGCGTGAGCACACCCATACCAGGTCCTATCTCTAAGACACGACCTTCGCTTATGGTCTCAGCAATTCGTTGGGCGACACTCAAGTCCTTCAAGAAATGCTGACCCAGAAATTTCTTGGCTCTTACTTGTTGCATTTTGCTGATGATAGTCGTCCATAATGACAGTTAATAATTGATAATTAAAGGTTAATATTTGCTTTGACGGCAAAATATTTTGTCAAATCGTAATTTTTTAGTACTTTTGCAGCCGAAAACAAATGAGCGTGCAAAATTACGAAAAAAAAATTATAAATGCAAGCGTTATCGCAAATAATAACTAAAATAATCGATTTTTTTTATCGACCATTTAGTAAATATATTCCACAGCAACTCTTCCGTTATGCACTTTGCGGTGGAGGTAATATGATGTTTGATTGGGTACTATACTTTTTGCTTTACAACTTCGTTATAGGTCATAACCTTGTATATATACCCTTGTCTTTAAACTTTAAACTTTTTACTTTAAACTATGAATTCTGCTTAACTCCACATATTTTTACCCTGATTATTGTATTTCCAATTACCTTATTAACTGGTTTTTGGCTTAATAAATATGTGACGTTCACTCAATCTTCTCTGCGTGGATATAAGCAATTATGGCGATATATATTGATAGTTATTGTTAATTTGCTAGTAAATTATTTTGGTCTTAAATTATTTGTAGAAGTTTGTGGTATTTATCCTACTCCATCAAAGATGATAATCACTATTACCACAGTGATTATTAGTTTCTTTGGACAAAAGTATTTTTCTTTTAAGAAATAATATAAGACTAACGATCTATAATTGTTAACACAATAGGTAGATGGTCAGAATAACCATTATGGTAGCGATACGCTATGTACGTTCGCTTAGGTTGATAGTCAAGATATTTACGATCTTCTTCTAACAACCATTCAGGGGCGAAAATATCAGCTGTAGTATATTCTAGAATAGATTTTGACACATAAAATTGGTCTAGACATGACCAAATACCTTGATATTTTTGTGTTCCTTTTCCAGCTTGCTGAAATGTGAGCATTTTGTTGCTCATATGTGTTAGATCGTTGATAGGTGTGTTATTCATATCTCCCATCACCACTATCTGTGCTTGAGAATTGATGGTTAATATACTATCTATTTGATATTGTATTACTTGTTTTGCAATTTTTCGCTTATATTCTGTATTTGAACTACCACCTAATTGTGATGGAAGATGGCACACCATTGTGTGAATAGTATCACATTTATTTACAAGGCAGCAAGCATATAGTATATCTCGTGTATAGTCATCTTTAAGTGGAATAGATAATGCTTGACTCTGCAGGATTATCACTTTGGTACTATCGTATAATAATGCTACATCCACACCTCTTTCATCGGGACTATCATAGTGTACAAAAGAGTAATGAAAACGTTTAAGACGGTAGCATAAATCACGTAAACAGCGTGTATTCTCTACTTCGCATAGTCCTACCAATGGCACACTCTCCCAACCTGATATATTTGTTATTACTTGTGCTATACGATCTAGTTTAGTTTGGTAGCGTTGGTAAGTCCAATGGTGTGTACCAGTGGGAAGAAATGAAGAGTCATTTTTCAATGTATCATGCTGGTAGTCAAAGAGATTTTCTACATTGTAAGATATTATTCTTACATCACCATATATAGCATTGACAGTCCATATAGCTACTATCCATATTAATAAACGAGGATTCATTATATATCCTGTTACTATTAATTACTCCAACATTATGATTGCTCTCTTCAATGCAGCGATGAATATATCAATATCTTCTTTGTTATTATAAAGTGCTATAGATGCGCGCACAGTTCCTGGTATTTGCAAGTAATCAATTAATGGTTCGGCGCAATGATGCCCAGTACGTACTGCTACTCCTTGACGATCCAGTAATACGCCTACATCAAATGGATGAATAAGTGTTCCGTCCATATGATATATATTGAATGATACTGCTCCAGCTTTAGTTATTCCTGCGGCATATACATGCACATTAGATAATTGTTGTAATTGCTGCTCAAGGTATATAGTTAGTTGATGTTCATGATCAGCAATATGATCTAAACCAATTGATTGCAAATAATTTATAGCCTTGCTAAAAGCATAACTTCCGATATAGTTGGGTGTTCCAGCTTCAAACTTATAAGGTAGTACGTTGTAGGTAGTTTGTTCGAATCGTACATGGTCAATCATCTCTCCTCCGCCTTCTGCGGGTGGTAGTTGGTTTAACCATTCTTTTTTGCCGTATAGTATTCCTAATCCTGTGGGACCATACATTTTATGCGCACTAAACATAAGAAAATCGCAATCTAATTTTTGTACATCTATGGCCATATGTGGTACACTTTGTGCACCATCCACGCATACTGCTATATTCTTTTCATGTGCCAAACGAATAATCTCCTCCACAGGATTCACAATACCTAGTAGATTGCTCACATGTGCTATAGATACTAATTTCGTTCGTTCATTTAAAAGTGACTTAAATGCTTTTATGTCAATAGATAAATCCTCTTTCAAAGGAATAATTTTAAGTACTGCTTTTTTTCTTTCACAGAGCATTTGCCACGGTACAATATTGGAATGATGCTCTAATTGGCTAATGATAATTTCATCTCCTTCGTTTATCATAACTTGGCCAAAACTAAAAGCCAACGTATTTATACTATCGGTAGTTCCTTTTGTGAAAATAATCTCTTCTTCCGTATTAGCATGGATAAAATCCGCTATTATTTTACGTGCTTCTTCGTGTTTTTGTGTGGCTACTTGACTAAGATGATGTACACCCCTATGGACATTCGCATTCCATTTACTATACCCTTCTACAATAGCATCTAATACTATTTGTGGTTTTTGTGTAGTGGCAGCATTATCCAAATATATCAGTGGACGATTGTTTACCAGTTCGCTTAATATAGGAAAGTCTTCTCGTTTCATGGTTTATAATAACTTTGTTCTAAAATCTTTTGTGCATCTGATTCGTTGAGTAGTTCTAAAATAGTCACTTTATTATTGCGCATATAACTATTTATAATTTGCCATCCTACCCATTGACCCAATCGACCTGGCGAGTCTTGCGTCACTTCAGCAGTAAAAGGTCCTTCGTTTATATATGAACTTAATATACTTGATTCAGTTTTGAATAAATCACGTTTTTGCATAATACGATTCCAAATAGCTTCTTCGTAATGCTTACACCATTCCCATTGTTCTTTCGTATAGCCTATAATTTCCCACATAGGTTCATTAGGCAATAATTGCGAGAGTACAAAAAGTTGTTTACCGCGAAAAATAATTTGATCCAATAATCTATTTGTTTTACTTGTATAGGTAAGATGATAAGATAGATACATATTTATAGCATCCACCACAATATGATCTTTTCGCATGGTTGGTTTTTGATATTCATACACTACTTGATTGTAATATGGGTAATCGCTCCCAAGATACATATCAACACCCACACCTATGATGTTGTCATAGTACATTACAGATGAATTAAAACCAGAAACAAAGAAATATACTGTTGGTATTTCCCACTCAGGAAAAAGAAAATATAATCGAGAAAAAGCACTATTGAGAGATGTGTGCAATTTATCGATATTCGCAAATTGAGTTTGAACCAAGGCATTTGTTTGTGCAAACCCCATTAGTGTATCAGTTAAGAACCCAGCATATAGTTGGCTAAAAAAGAGAGTATCTATGCTTGGAATACCTAATATACCTTCCATAAAGATAGGCATAAATATTTCATAATTAGTATATAGTTGGCAAATATCTATATATGAACTATCTGGACGTACGGATAATTGCGCACTATCAAAGCGCACGACATTCACCTCTATTTGGGTTATGTCTTTTGGAATATATTGGTATTTATTGCTGCAACTGAAAAGAATAGACAAAATAGCTATCCATATATAGCTTCTTATTCCTCGTTCTTTGTTCAATACCCTAAATTTGTCCATCTTTAATTTCAATTATTCGGTTGCTAATTTCTGCCAATTCTTTGTCATGCGTGACGATAATAATTGTTTGTCCATATTGTTCGCGCATTTGTAGTAGCAGTTTGTGTAGTTCCTTTTTATTACTTTCATCGAGACTACCACTGGGTTCGTCTGCTAAAATTACATCTGGAGACATCATCATCGCACGTGCTGCTGCAACGCGCTGTTTTTCGCCACCAGAGAGTTGATTAGGTTTATGCTGTAATCTATCGCCTAGTCTAAGTTCAGTGAGTAGATGAGTGGCACGTACTATTGCTTCTTTTTCTGGTATCTGAGCAATCATGGCTGGAATCATCACATTTTCCAAAGCATTGAATTCGGGTAATAGCTGATGAAATTGAAAGATAAAACCGATATGGCGATTGCGAAAATCTGCTAATTCTTTTTCCTTAAGCGAAAACACATCTATACCATCAATCACAATATTTCCAGAGTCGGGTTTGTCCAGTGTACCTATAATTTGAAGCAGGGTGGTCTTGCCCGCTCCACTCTTGCCAATAATGCTTACGATTTCACCTTTCTTCACTTGTAGATTCACCCCTTTAAGTACTTGTAAATCGCCAAAAGATTTGTGTATATTTTTTACCTCTATCATATAGTTTGAATTGGTAATAATTACATTTACTAAATTTTCTTGCAAAGATAGTATCTTTTATTGATATTTGCAATATATTTGTGTATTTCTGTGTTTTTTTTTGCTAATGTGCATTTTTTGTTGTAATTTTGCACGATTTTTATTAGAAGTGTAATATAGAATAGAGAGTAAGAAGTATATGAAACAACATACATTAGCAGCACCTTTTTCTTTTGAGAGTAAAGGGTTACATACTGGGCTTTATATTCATGCCACTTTTTCTCCTGCTGCGGAGAATACTGGCATACGCATTTGTCGCACTGACTTGCAGGGTAAGCCTACGTATGAAGCATTAGCCGACTATGTAACAGCTACTGAACGCGGTACAGTATTGGAATATGGATTGTGGAAAGTATCAACTGTAGAGCATGCTCTTTCCGCCCTTTATGCTATGGGTGTAGATAATTGTCTCATTGAGGTGGATGCTCCAGAGATGCCTATCTTGGATGGTAGTGCAAAATACTATGTTCAAGCAATAGAGAATGTAGGACTTCAAGAGCAAGATGCAGAGCAAAAAGTATATGTGGTAAAAGAGCCAATAGAATATATGTCTGAGCGTGGTAATAAAATGTTGATTCTTCCATGTGACCACTACGAAGCCGAGGTGACTATCACGTATCCAACAGGTTTGCTCCGCGAACAAAAAGCTGAGTTATCTGATTTAAAAGATTATAAGCGTGAATTATCTCTTGCACGTACATTCTGTTTTGTGCGTGAAATAGAACCATTATTGCGTATGGGACTTATCAAAGGCGGTGATTTGCAGAACGCATTGGTAATTTATGAAACACCTATGTCACAAGAGGGATTAGACTATATGACTGATAAATTAGGACAACCACGCTTGGATGCTACCAAGTTAGGGTATCTCAGTCCGTTAAATTATCCAAATGAACCAGCGCGACATAAGCTGCTTGATTTGATAGGTGATATGTCGCTCTGTGGATGTCGTATTCAAGGTAAGATTATTGCTCTTCGTCCCGGACATACGTTTAATACTCAATGCTGCAAACAATTGAGAAATAAATTATTAGCAAGTATATAATATGAACTTCATTCATCCTGAAGCTAAGCTTCATCCTACAGTGACCGTAGGTCCATTCACTTGTATCCATGCAGATGTAGAAATAGGTGAGGGTACAATTATTGATAGCAACGTGACCATTTATGGTGGTGTACGTATAGGTAAGAATTGCCATATACACGCAGGTGCGGTTGTTGGTGGTGATCCACAAGATTTAAAATTCAAAGGAGAAAAGACATATGCCATTATAGGTGATAACACAACTATTCGCGAGTTTGTAACTATCCACCGTGGTACAGCTAGCAAGGGAAAAACAGTAGTAGGAAACAATTGTTTGATTATGGCATATTGCCACGTTGCGCATGATTGTTTATTACATGACCATATAATCATGTCTAATGCTACCCAATTAGCAGGTGAGGTAGTTGTAGATGATTGGGCTATCATTGGTGGAGGAAGTCTTGTTCACCAATTCTCGCATATTGGTGCACATGCTATGATTCAAGGAGGTTCGAAAATAAATAAGGATGTACCTCCATATATCATTGCTGCACGCGAACCTATTTCCTATTGTGGTATCAACTCTGTTGGTCTTAATCGCCGTGCGTTTACCAAGGAGCAGATTTCAGCTATTCAGGATACTTATCGTTTGCTGTATATGTCAGGATTGAATGTTAGTCAGGCTGTAGAGCAAATAGAAAAAACTTTACCTGTTAGCACGGAGCGTGATCTTATTTTACAATTTGTAAAAGGATCTCCACGTGGAATAGTTCGTGGCTATAATTAAATAGTAGAACAAACATAAAAAAAGACATTTGGAATTCCAAATGTCTTTTTTTAGTAGCGGGACCCAGGATTGAACTGGGGACCTCATGATTATGAATCATGCGCTCTAACCAGCTGAGCTATCCCGCCTTATTCAAGCATAAACCTTGAAAGCGGTTGCAAAGGTACTACATTTTTCTGATATGACCAAATATTTTAGCATTTTTTTTCAAAAAAACGAAAAATAACCTACTTATTGAGCCCAATTAATATATTCTTCTAAGGTAAAATGTTTGCCTATGAGATCATAATTGGTTTGTGTGATGCATATGCTTTGGACGTTATTTTCATTTAATATTTGCATCAATTCTACATTTTTTGTGAGCATATTTTTATACCAAAAAGCATCATCTAAACTCTCAAAACCTGCAATTTGCAATGCGCAATCACTCACATCAAACATAGGAATTTGTTTGAGATCAAAATCCTTAATCATGAATTGTGAGAAGTTATATAGTGCTATTTCGTACATAAGGGTATTTAGCTTCTGTTCATCACGTGGCAAGACTAATACTACGAAGGATGGTTCTTTTCTTTCAACGCTAAATTGGATAGTAGTATCCTGTACTTGCTCTTGTGCAACTTGTTCTTCAATTCTTCTATTTTGTAATGATGCAGTAGATGCATCCATTTGACTTTCAGCACCTTGTCCCATCAATGCTAACATATCCTTTGCCATAGCTGCTAGTTCACTTTCTGGATAACGTTGTACCATATGGCGGAGCTCATTTACAAAAGCGTCTTGTCCGTCTGTTTTTGCTACAGAGATGGCATTGATAAATAAGAATCGTGGCATAAGTGGTGTGAGAGGATAATTCTCTTCCACATATTTTTTATTATTTTTCACGCTTGTAAAGTCACCTTGTTTGTATGCTTGATATGTAGATTCGTAGATAGAATCTTGCTCTATAGACATACGGCGGAGACGGTCAAAATAATCTGGTTGTGATACTATATATGCTTCTTGCGAATCAACAAAACGATGAACAATCTCTTGTTTATACAAGTTAGCATTAGCTATACGATTATCTTTGAGCGCAGTTAAATATTGCATATAATATAGGTTCAAGAGACGATCATCGTTAGGAAAGCGCTTGATAAATTTATTGAATGTCTCGTCGCTCAAGGATTGGTCACCTACTTCATCGCGGTATATATATATCATATTATATAACGCATTCGCTATTTGTTCGTTCGATTGTTGGAAATCTTCTGGCGTTTTAGGAATTTGCTGTAGATAGTATTCTGGTTTGTGATTATCAGTTTCCATAGGTACACTTGCAATTGTTGAATCAGGTAGGATAGAGTCGCCAATAGCGATTTCCTCCTCACTATTCTCTTCAAAAGAACTTGTAGTAGCTTTACTAAGGCGTCTCCAGTTGTCTTCCAAGGTACGATTTCCCCATTGCTGACGGAAAGTTTGCTGACCAGAACGCATGAGTTGTGAGTTGTAGAAATACCATTCACCAGTACCACCTCCACCTAACATATTGGTTGTGTTTACACTGCGTGGTCCGCTATTATTCTCTATCTCTCGGAGTTCTTGTGCGGCTCTTTCAGCTTCCTCTTTTTCTTCTTGGATGAGGTCGGATATGATTTTTTCTACAATTTTTAATTGCTCCTCATGCGATAGTGTAGCTAAATATTGTAGTGAGTCTTGTAGTTGAACAGTGGAATACTCTACAACTAGTTGGTCTAAAGTCTCTGAACGACGCAATATGCGAGCATAATCATCGTTTTCAACAGAGAGTATTTGTGTAGCCTCCTTATAACATGGACTTGCTTTTACATATTGGCGTTGGTTGTAGTAAATATCACCTGCTTTCACTAAAATACTTGCCTTATCCATACCATTCTTAGTGCTTTTTTCAATTGCTATTTCATAGTTAGCAAGTGCTTGAGTAGTGTCTTTGCGTTCGAGGAAGATATCACCCAAAGTACCATAAATAATATCCAAACGATCCTTATGTTTCTCTAATTTAGCCATTTTTGTTAGCATATTGACAGATTCGGCAGGATTGTTATTTAGGCGTGCTAATTTTAGGCGTGCATTAAAATCCATCTCACTTTCTGTTTGCATTTTCAGCACTTGCATATAAGCATTACGAGCTTCCTTTTTATCGCTTTGTAGTTCATATAATTGGCCCAATACGAAATAGAATCGAGGACGTTCGCCTTTTTTCTTTTCGTCGGGCAATGCTATTTTGATAAATGGAATAGCTTCTTTGTATCGTTCTGTTTTTAGCATAATATCTGCACTAACTGCGGCATACAACGAAGCATTTTTCTGGCTGATATGTTCTGGCGTTACTTTGGATAATACATCTTCAGCTTCATAAAGCCAACCCATCTCAGCATATGCGCGTGCAGACCATAATTGGCAAATAGCAACCATTTCAATGTCGTGCGAATAGTGGCGAGCAATATAATTGAACGTACTGATACTGCCTAAGAAATCTCCTTTATGAAACTCGGCTTTTCCTAGTAATAACCAAGCATTAGACATTTGATTATTAAACTCTTCTTGCTGCAGCCATGTTTTGTATTTTGGATTTTTCTTCTTGTTGTGATTGATTTTAGGACGGGATTTGATACTATGCAATTTAATACACTTGCGACATTTCTCTATAGTACGTTCCATATACGACTTGGCTGATTCCGCTGCTTTGTGGTCTGAAACAGGGTAAAGAGGCAGGAGATTAGAATAATTATCCACATGAGCTTCTCGGATGGCTTCTTGACCTTCTTCGAAAGACAAATTACCATTGAAATGGATATTATACTTGGTTTTCATTTGGTGGAAGTTTCTACTTGCCCAAGTATTTTTTTGCGTAGAACAAGACAGTAGAGCTACTGCCAAGCTAAATAATATAATAATATTTTTTACGTTCATAATTACTTTTTTTCTAATCCTTTGATATGGCTAGGTGCCGCTATAAATTCTTTCAGATAGAAAGGTTCGTAGTATGCTATTTGCTTGATATCCAGTAGATTGGTTTTTGCTTGTTGCTCGGATAATAAACCCATATATTGTGCATCAAGTAAAATATCATCTATGAAATGGGCATTAGCAGAAGTAATAACTTTTTTGCATTTAGTTGATCCGTTACCAAAGAAATATATCTTTTTTTCTTGTAATAGCTCGAAAAAGGCTTGATCGTCAATGATTTTAGCTTCTATTTGATCGATACGATGAATGATGTTATCATCTTTGAGTTCGTATAGAGCTGTGTACACTTCCATACGACGTGCATCAATCATTGGACATAAAAGTGCACCATCCTCCCATGCTTTTGTTTGAGTCATCTGCTGTGCACAAGCGCAAAGCACAAGCGATGTATCGATGGGTATTAATGGTATATTCAGACCATAGCAGATACCTTTAGCCATACTTGCACCGATTCGCAACCCCGTATAACTACCCGGACCTTGTGATAAAGCTACAGCATCTAATGTCCAATTGTTAGCCTTGGCTTCATTTAGCAGTTCATTGATAAAAACAGGCAGTTCACTGGCGTGATTAGCTCCATGTAGATTTGATCTATGGGCAACTGCTTTGCCGTTTATAGTAATTGCTGCTGAGCAACAATTGGTAGATGTTTCTATATTGAGAACAATCATTTTATACAATGAAATTTATTATGTACGTCTTAGAATGTGGCGCCAGTATTCTTCTCTTCTATGTCGCTATTTTCTTGGTGTAGGTCTTTTAGCCACAACCATGTAGTATTACTTTCTTTGCCTAAATACAACACTTTGGCTTTTATAATCTTTGCACTTGCTGGTACGGCAATTGTATTAGTATATGGTAGCCATTCGCTATCATCAATGCTGTAGAGCAATTCTCCGTCTATCATCACCTTGTTCATAGTAACCAATAGATGACTATTATCCAATTGTAGCTGTGGGTTATCTACTATAGCCAGTTTCACACCTGGTTGTTGAATATGGAAATTACGGTTTTTAGCAGCTAATTGTGGAAGGAAAACGTTATATACCAATGCGTTGTAATCACTTAATGTCAAATGGCTACGGTTATTCCAAGCACGTTCAGCCAAGCCGTAGATCTTAGGATATATTTGCCATTCCACTTGCGCAAACGAACGAATAACTTCACCCCACAATTGTGCGTTCATTCCCACTACATTTGGGTGAATGAGTGGTTCCCAGTCAAATGAGCGATATTCATCTGTATAGCCGCCCCAGTTTAATCCTTTCTCCTCATGGTGGTTACAATAGGCAAAATCAAAGTACAGGCGGTTAGCGTTCGCTAATACAACGTGATAACCTGCTTCTGCCATTTCGAGTGGTTTGGTGTTGCTATTGAGCCATGAGTAGCAAACGGCTCTACTCTCTGGTTTACAGAAGTGGGTAATCTCCTCCCAGCCCATTGGTTGCAGATTGTAGCGCTCCAAGATAGCCAATACTTGATCAATGAAAGTCTGGTGTTCTTCGCGTGTTAATGCACCTTTTGGCACTTCGTCGCCACCGATGTTGAATTGTGTTAATGGATAGCCTGCCTCATTATGCATCTTCACAATTTCTGTCACTACATGATCCACAAACTCCACCGCATATGGCTTAGTTACATCAATTACATTGTCGGTATAGTTTTGTGCGGATTTATATACACGAGCATCAAAGGCGCTATCTGTTAGCATTTTTCCCATTGCTTTCTTAGCTGCGCGCATGTGTCCTGGCATATCAATTTCTGGAATCACGCGGATATGACGTTCGCCAGCATATCTAAGTAGTTCGATATACTTTTCGCGGGTGATATAACCATTGGCTGTAGTAGGAGCATTGGGGTCCCAACCGCCGCAGTACATAGGTAGGAGGCAGTCTGTTTCATCGGTGGTATAACCACGATGACCGCCAATTTTGGTTAGTTGTGGCAAACCAGGAATCTCTAAACGCCATGCCTCGTCATCGGTTAAGTGGAAGTGTAGCACGTTTAGTTTATGGTATGCCATCAAGTCCAAAATACGGAATATAGAGTCTACAGGGTAGTAGTTGCGCACTACATCTAGCATGATACCGCGATGGTGTAAGTCTGGATAGTCGGTCACTGTGCCACAAGGAATAACTTCGCCCCATTGCTTTAAAGTCTGTTTAGCATAGAACACTCCAGCCTCATCACTTGCTTCGATAGTGATTTGCTCTGGGGTGATAATCATAGTATAACCCTCTGATATCATATTAGCATCTGTACGAACTACCAATGCAGCTTTTTCTACTTCGCAAACCCCCTCTGTATAGACTGCTTGTTTGGGTTGTGGCAGCAAAGGTTGTACATTCTCACTCTTAGGAGCATCTAGTATGTTTTGTACATAGTCATATACATATTCTCCCTCAGCATATGGAGTCTTCTCCCATGTGACAATACCGCGTTTCATCTGTTCTAGACGAGTAAACGGAGCATAGGTACAAGGGATAGATATGGGTTTAGTTTTAGAGTTTTTTACCATGAAGAATCCCTCTGGGCGTGATGTCTGACGGATGGCATTACCCTTAAAAAGCAACTTAAAGGTGCGACTTGAATCGGGCATCAGCGGTTGGAAATCAGCAGTAGGAGTGATGCTATGATAGCTAGCTTGCAACTCTGTTTGCAAAATTTGATCCCCTTCTGTATAAATAGGGTGAAGCGACATATAGTTGAAATACAAAGTCCATCCCTCATTGGTAATAGGCTTTGAACTATGGTTTGTAATTGTGTAATACAATTCACAAATACCAGGCTTAACATCATTCTTTCCCATTTCCCAATGGATTGACATAGGAGCTTGTTGGGTACATGCGGTCAGGATAACCATTCCCAGTACGCATAACAGACGTGCAAAATTTCTCATAATCGTATGAAGTTATAGATGAGTCAATGAAATTGACTGCAAAGGTACATTTTTTTTTGTACATATGCAAATCTTATCTTGCTTTTCTACTTCAAAACATGAAAACAACAGATTTTTATTCACTTAGTAGGCTTGAAAGGGTAATAATTTGTATATGTAAATAAAAATCACTATCTTTGCAGCCAGATTAATGAATATGCGCAAGTATTTATACATATTGATTTTTATTTTTGTATCGCAGGTTATGCTACATGCAGAAAAATATAACCCTGTGCATGAGAATATTTTGAGTGTTCGCTATGGTGGCATTTGGCAGCAAGATGCCTATCTTAGTCCGTTGTTGTACTCGGGTCAGCAAATAGGGTTGGCTAATGAGTGGTGGCAAGGTTTTCGATGTGATAGTACGGGGCATTGGCAGCATGTCGGTAAAGTTCAACTATTGGGCGGAATGGCATATAGTGAACTATACAACAACCTTATTTACTCTGTTGGTTTACAAGCAGGTTGGGGAGGACTTTATCTCTGGAAATGGAGTGATTTAGGCTTGCAAGTATTGGTAGGTCCGTATCTGAATGTTAACCTCTTGGGTAAACTACACGCTTCAAATGTCAATAAGCCTTATTCAATGGATTTGGGTGTAGATCTGTGTGCTATCAGTGGCGTTAGTTGGGTGTTTAGTTATAAGCAGACAAGCTATCGTTTGCGCTATTTAGTGCGTGTGAATATGATAGGGGTAGATTATATGCCCGATTATTGGCATTCATACTATGAACAGACCGAAGGCGTTTTGGGACCTGTACGTTGTTCTGGTGTATGGAATCATCGTCATTTGCAACATGAACTGACCTTTGACATGCAACTAAAACATTCCACTTGGCGTGTCGGTATTACGCATGAGTATTTGGAGTATGGTATGCCAAAAATGATGTTCTCCAATGAAACGGTAAGTGCTATCGTAGGTTGTGTATGGCAATATAAGATTAACCCTGCTAAATCATTTGTTGTATGGTGATAAGTAAAAGATTATTAGGCAATAAGGCAATCTGTCGGATAGCAATGATTGGTGGGGTATTGATTTTTGTGTTGATGCTAAGTGCTTGTACGCATCGCTTTAATGAGCAAGACAACACCCCTCTTGCTAACTTTGAAGCGCTATGGAGAATTATTGATGAAAAATACTGCTATTTGGATGAAAAAGGCATCGATTGGGATTCTGTATATGCGGCATATTATCCTCGTTTTGATACTATGAAAATTGTAGCATACGAAGATAATTTGGCTATGTTTGACTTGATGGAGGAGATGCTTAATCTGCTCAATGATGGTCATGTGAATCTATATACGCCATTCGATATTTCTGTGTGTCATTCTTGGTATGAGGGTTACCCTGAAAACTTCAATGCAGAACTATTAAGCAAGTATTATCTCAAAGACTATCGTCGTGCTAATGGACTGAACTACTGTAAAATAAGCAATGATAGCATTGGATATGTATATTATAGTTCGTTCTCCGATAGTTTTTCTCTAACGAATTGGCTTGCGGTCTTCACCTTTTTTAACGATTGTAAAGGCATAGTTCTGGATATCCGCAATAATGGTGGAGGTAGTATGGACAACGCGTATAAACTTGCTTCGCCATTTTTTTCTCGGGATACCATAGTAGGTTATTGGCAACATAAATCAGGTGCTGGACATCAAGATTTCTCTCAGATAGAAGCTATGCAGATTAAGGACGTATATGGATGGTGGAAGCGCCCTGTAGTAGTGCTTTGTAATAGACGCAGCTATTCAGCCGCCAATTTCTTTGTGAGCATGATGCGCTATGTAGATAACAGCCTTATTTTAGGCGGAAAGAGTGGCGGCGGTGGTGGTATGCCGATGAGCTATGAATTGCCTAATGGTTGGATGCTACGCTTTTCGAGTATTAAGATGTACGATCGCGATATGCAAAGTATAGAGCCTGGAGTGACTCCGCAAATTATTGTCAATCAACAATCTACCTACCAAGATGACTTGATAGAGAAAGCGGTAGAGTGGATCAATGAGAAATAGCTTATTTACTGCCTATTTGCTTTTCCAGTTCATTCAGACGTTTAAGAATGTCTGGTAGTTGCTTAAAGCCCACATTGCTGCGGCGCCAGTTCATAGCGTCGATAGCAGGCGAGCCCTGATACATGCCTGGTTTGCGAATGTTTCCTGCTACACCTGATTGTGCGCCAAATACACTACTTGCAGGTACTTCTATATGTCCTGCTACGCCCACTTGGCCTGCTAATATACAATGTGATCCCACTTTCGTAGAGCCAGCTATTCCCACTTGTGCACAGAGGAAATCACTCTCCCCTACTTCCACATTATGACCAATCTGTACCAGATTATCTAGTTTGGCGTTCTTGCGCACAATAGTACTACCCATCATAGCGCGGTCGATAGTGGTATTAGCACCTACTTCCACATCATCCTCAATGATCACGTTGCCGATCTGTGGAAGTTTTTGGTTCACTTTGTTTGCATCGGGTTCGAATCCAAAACCATCCGCACCTATCACGGCACCAGCGTGTAAAATACAATCTTTTCCTACAAGACAATTATAGTATATCTTCACGCCTGAATATACGATGGTATTGTCGCCAATATGCACATTGTCACCAATATAAGCGTGTGGATAAATCTGTACACCCTTTCCGAGTTGCACGTTTTTTCCTACGTAGGCAAATGCGCCTATGTAAGCATCTTCTGGTATGGCTACTCCTTCGCTAATATAGCATGGTTGTTCCACGCCTTGCTTAGCTGGATTGAGAGCTTTTGCCACGAGCGTTAGTAGTTGTCCCATAGCTGCGCGGGCATTCTCAACGCGAATAAGTGTGGCGTTGGTCTCACCATCAAATGCGATGGAATCGGTCATAAGTACAACACTGGCACCTGTCTTTGGTAAGTGACCAAGGTACTTGGCATCACAGAGAAAAGTGAGTTGTCCTTCTTTAGCATTTTCGATCGAACCAATATCGGATACTTTGCGATTTTCATCGCCAACAACTTTACCCCCGAGGAGCATTGCTATTTGTTGTGCACTAAATTCCATGTTGTATGTTGATACGTTTTTAGAAGTGGTTTTGTTAATCAATTCCCTCTTCCACGCGGTCGCGCAGGTAGGTCATAGCTTGGTTGATATCTTCGAATTGGTTCAAGTCAACGGGTTTACCTATATGAAGATGCACGCGCGCGTGAGACTTCACAAAGCAATTGCCAGATGACATAGCTTGATGAAAACCTGACAAGGATATTGGCACTACAGGCAAATTCAGATCCATAGCAATCTTGAATGCGCCTTGTTTGAAACGACCCATCTGACCTGTCTTAGTGCGTGTACCTTCTGGGAAAATCACGGTGGAGATGCCATCTACGAGTTCTTTTTTCACCAGTTCGATGCTTTGCAATGCTGCACGTGGATTGCTACGATCTACAAAAATATGTCCAGCTACAGCGCATGCTGTACCTACGAAAGGCACCTTGCGGAGCTCTTTTTTCATCATCCACTTGAAGTTGTTTGGCAACCAGCCGTATACAGCAAATACATCTAATGTAGATTGGTGGTTTGCTACAAAAACGTACGATTGCTTAGGATTAACATTTTCGCGACCAGTTACTTTGATAGGTACTAAAAGTAACCACAAGACGCTACGTGACCAAAAAACTTGCACTGCGCGTGGTGCTTTGCCGTTTTTCCAAGGAAAACAAACTATTGTAAATATTGCAGTGAACAATGTCACTAAAATAATTAATGGAAGACCAATTAGATATTGGTAAAGAATGTAAAGAATTTTCATATGATTTTCAATTTTATATTCAGTGTATAGTGTATGATGTAAGGTGTAAAGGTGAGATGAATGCGGCTTTGCCGCTAATCCCAGACTTTAAAACCTTCAACTTTCAACTAAACTTTTAACTTATGCATAAACCCGCGGTAGAGCGCGCAGATACGACGAATCTCGTCCCAAGTCTCCTCTGGAAGCTTAGTACCTACTATTTCCACGATGCGTCCGGCTGCTATTGTACCAATCTCGCCGCAGCGACGAAGGTCGAAGCCATCTGACAGCGCATGCAAGAATCCGCCAGCATACAAGTCACCTGCGCCAGTAGAATCTAGGCAAGCAGAGGTGATAGCACCGATATGGTGTAGTTGGTTGCCTTGGCGAATATACGAACCGCGTTTACCTACTTTAACGATTGCAATATCGCATTGCTGAGCGATATTCTCCACTGCCTCTTCGGGATTGAGGTGGGTAAAAGCAAACGACTCATCTTCGTTCGCAAAAACGATATCTACATATTTATATACAAGATCTTTGAGGAACTGGTGGTTCTCATTCACCACATTATAGCTTGCCAAGTCTAGTGATACGGTGCAACCTTGCTCTTTGGCAGTGCGCAGAGCGGTTTCAATCAACTCATGGTCTTGCACTAGATAGCCTTCTACGTGGCAAATATCGTAGCCAATAAATGCCTCTTTACTGATATCCTCTGCTTTGAGGTCGGCAGCAGCACCCAAATAGGTGCAGAACGTGCGTTCGCCGTCAGGGGTGATGAGTACGATACAGCAACCTGACATCAAGGATGAGGTTAGCATTTGTGGTTGTACATTATTTTTGAGCAGATCTTCATGATAGAAGCGACCAACTTCATCATTACCAATTTTGCCAATAAAAGCTGCTTTTCCACCCAACTGTGCGATAGTGGCTACTGTATTGGAGGCGCTTCCTCCTGCTACCATGCGTTTGCGTACGGAGGCGAATCGTGCTTGGAGTTGTTCAAACTGTTGTGCGTCGATCAGGTTCATGCTTCCTTTTGGAAAACCAATCTCACGCAAATCTCCTTCCGACACCTGAAGCAAAATATCGGTCAAAGCGTTTCCTAAACCTAAAACTCGTTTCATGTTGTATTTTTGTGTTAATTTTTGCAGTTTTTTGGGCAAAAAGTGCCATTTTTGGGGTAAAAATCAAAATTTTCTGCAAAGATAGTAATTTTTTTTCAAAAAAACTTGCTCATATGAAAAAAAAGTAGTAATTTTGCACCCGATTTCGAAACCGACATGGTTTTTGATGTCAAAAATACTGCTTCCTTAGCTCAGTCGGTTAGAGCATCTGACTGTTAATCAGGGGGTCCAAGGTTCAAGTCCTTGAGGGAGCGCGA
>JAEIGA010006107.1_pt1 | contig 18342 bp, 15 predicted proteins | sample 9270691 | NCBI WGS metagenome assembly JAEIGA01 (sample SAMN17057246, study PRJNA624740) | gut metagenome | biome: biome; isolation source: fecal sample | host: Bos grunniens | place: China: Xizang | collected 2019
CGATATGGTCACCCCAAACCGTCTCGGCAAGCACAGCCTTGTCTACAATGTGATTGGGACGCTGCAGAAAATAGAGCAGAATATCAAACTCCTTTTTCAACAGCTGGATATCCTTATCGGCCACCTTGACACGGCGTTCATTCACATCTATAACAATGTTACCTGCCGACATTGTACTCTTCACCGATGCCGAGCCGCGACGAAGCACACTCTTTATTCGTGCCGAGAGTTCGGCCATATAAAAAGGCTTTGCCAAATAATCATCGGCACCCAACTCGAGCCCTTCGACCTTGTCGTCAATTGAGTCACGCGCCGAAATGATAATAACCCTGTCGCTCTTGCCAAGTTCCCGAAGATGCTTGAGCAGATGCAGACCGTTGCCATCGGGCAACATTATATCGAGCATTATACAGTCGTAGTTGTAACCGGCAATTTTGTCTTCGGCTTCGCGACAGTTTGTGGCCGTCTCAACCACATATCCCTCACCGCGCAAGGCGCGACACATTATCTCGCTAAGAGAGGTATCATCTTCTATGACAAGCAGTTTCATGTTATATCTGTTTTCTCACCACAAAAGTATGGTATAATTCTAAATGGAAACTGAAATATGAGTACTATGACAAAATATGTCACTCTTCTACAAGCTCATAGTCGAGCTGCTTACGATCGAGATTGGCACGCACAATCTTTATGCGTACAGCATCGCCAATCATATACTTGCGATGCTTGCGTCTGCCCACAAGACAATAGTTGGCATCATCGAATTCGTAATAGTCGTCCTGCAGAGTACGCAATGGAATCATACCCTCGCACTTGTTCTCGTTTATTTCGGCATATATACCCCACTCGGTAACACCGCTTATCACAGCATCGTACTCCTCGCCTATATGCCCGCTCATGAACTCGACCTGTTTATATTTTATGCTGGCACGCTCGGCATTGGCAGCCACCTGCTCTTGTGCCGAACAGTGTTCGCACAAATCCTCGTACTTCGACTGGCTCACCGAACGCGAGTTCTGGTTAAGGTACTTGTCGAGCAGACGATGCACCATAAGGTCGGGATAACGGCGTATGGGCGATGTGAAGTGTGTGTAGAACTTAAATGCAAGGCCGTAGTGACCTATATTCTCGGTTGAATAGCGCGCCTTCTGCATTGTGCGCAACGATATCTGCTCTATCACATTCTGCTCCTTGCTGCCTTTTATATCTGTAAGGAGATTGTTTAGGGCAGCCGGAGATGTGGTGCGTCCCGATGCACTCTTCATCTTATATCCCAATTTTGCAACAAAGCGGGCAAGGACAGTAAGCTTATCGGGGTCGGGAGTGTCGTGGATACGATAGACAAAGGTCTTGGGGTGGTTCTTGGCTGTAGGCTTGCCTATTGTCTCGGCAACGGTGCGATTAGCAAGCAACATGAACTCCTCAATCAGCTGATGTGACTCGTTGCTCTCGCTGAAATATACCGACAATGGCTTGCCCTCTTCATCGAGACGGAAATGCACCTCGGCCTGTTGGAAATCTATTGCACCTGCCTTAAAACGCTTTTCGCGCATTATACGGGCAAGTTTATTCAGCACCATGATTTCGGCAGCATAGTCGCCGTCGGCACCATCTATCATAGTCTGCACCTCGTCATATGTAAAACGGCGGTCGCTGTTTATCACGCCCCTCACGATACGGTATTTCTTAACCTCGGCATTCTCGTTCATGGTAAATACTACCGAGTAGGTGAGCTTCTCTTCGTTGGGACGCAGCGAGCACAGGAAATTACAGAGCCGCTCGGGCAGCATAGGTATCGTGCGGTCGACCAGATATATTGATGTCGCACGCTTAAATGCCTCCTTGTCTATTGTACCGCCTTCGGTAACATAGTGCGAAACATCGGCAATGTGTACACCAATCTCCCACAAGCCGTCCGAAACCTTGCGCAGCGACAGCGCATCGTCAAAGTCCTTGGCATCGGAGGGGTCGATGGTAAAAGTGGTAACACCGCGGAAATCTTCGCGGCGTGCAATCTCTTCTTCGGTAATCTTTGCCGGCAGACGGTTGGCAGCCTCTTCGACAGCAGCCGGGTAGACATAGGGTAGACCATACTCGGCAAGAATTGCATTCATCTCGGCATCATTCTCTCCATTCTTGCCCAATATATCTACAACCTTGCCGACAGGATTACGGCTGTCAAGCGGCCAATCAAGCAGCTTTACAACAGCCTTGTCACCCGACTTTCCACCCTTCAGATACTCGCGAGGGATAAACATATCGTTGGGCAATATGCGACTCTCGGTAAGCAGCAGGGCATAGTGTTTCTCGACCTTGAGCACACCGACAAAGGTATCGTGTTTACGGCGCATAACCTCAACCACCTCGCCCTCAAGGCCACGTCCGCGACGCTTGGCAAACAGCATGACACGCACATAGTCATCAGTGAGAGCATGTAACGAGTTACGTTCGGTTATAATAACAGGCTCGCTGCCATCATCGGGATAAACCATATTATAACCCTCGTTACTGCGTTTGAACGTTCCGCACATAACCGAATTCCTATTGGCCAACATATATCGGCGGAAAGATGTCTCGAGCAGATAGCCGTCGAAGACCATATCATCCAAGATAGAAACACATAACGTGCGTGCCGATGTCGTAGTGATGCCCAGCTCCTTGAAAATATCTTTTGTACCGAGTTCTTCACTGTCGTGACGATTAAAAAAATCGACAATCATCTCAACAAGCTGACGCTTGTTCATACGCCTTGCGGCCTTACACCCCTTCTTTGCCATAACTCAACCATATTAAAATTAATTACAACTGATGTTGTCTGTCGCTAAAGTAGTAATAAAAAAAGAGAAAGCAACACTTCTTATATAATAAGTACAAGTAAAATGGCTCTATGATTAGGTTTTTTAACGAAAAAATACGAAATTCGTGCGCTTTTTGATTTTTAAAGGCAAAGATTAAATAATATCTGCAGTTTATTTGCGTTATCTAAGGGATGAAAAAGCTGTTGTACATAACCGCCGTTCTACTATTGTGCGCTTTATCAAAAGTGAGCGCGCAGTATGATGTACACTTCTCCCACTATTGGAAGATGCAGAACTTCTACAACCCGGCAGGAGCGGGAGCAACAGGCAAGCTGCACGCCTTTGCGGCATACAGCAACCAGCTTACAGGATTCGAAGGCAATCCCAAGAGCATGCTCATAAATGCCGACATGCCCCTGTCGATGTTCAAGGGCGACCACTCCATTGGAGTAGGCATACTGAACGACGAAATTGGAATGTTTACCAACCAGCATCTTTTTCTTAACTACTCGTATGCCATGAAACTTTTTGGTGGCAAACTGGCCATAGGAGCACAGTTGGGAATGTTGAACGCAAAACTGGATCCCAAGGACCTTAATCTGGGCGAGAACAAAGACGACCCTGCATTCCCATCATCGGCAGTAGATGGCAACAAGTTCGATTTTGGTGCAGGAATAATGTTCAGACACAAGCATTTCTACACCGGAATATCGGCACTGCACATAAATGCTCCACTCATAGAATTGGGGCAGAGCAACCAGTTTCAGGTAGACCCGTTCTTTAATTTTATGGCCGGAGGCAATATAAAGTTAAAAAATCCGTTAATAACAATACAGTCCTATATGCAAATAATGACCGACTTTGTATCGTGGCGCACCGACTTGACGGCAAAAGGCAACTATACCTACAACAACAAGCGCTTTTTCGGCGGTGTAACATACAGCTACGACACATCGGTAACACTATTTGCCGGCATTGACTTAATGAATATAACCGTAAGCTATGCCTACGAAATATTTACCTCGGGCATAGGAGCACAGAACGGAAACCACGACATCTATTTAGGATACGACATAGAACTTGATTTATTTAAAAAAGGAAAAAACAAACATAACAGTATAAGAATCTTGAAATGATGAAAAAGATAATCTATCTGCCATTATTCCTTGCAATGCTTATAATGCAATCGTGTCTTGGACCAAGCAAAAGCAGCAGCATAGGAGGTGAAGTAACCGGAATAAGCGGTACAGCCATCAACGAGCCTACACCCTACGGCATGGTGCTGGTTGAGCGTGGTTCAATAAAAATAGGCGCAGAAGAGGCCGACTCGTTGTGGGGAATAACAACACCTGTAAAGGATATCTCGGTAGACGCCTTTTGGATGGACGAGACCGAAGTATCAAATGCCAAATACCGTCAATTCGTATATTGGGTGCGCGACTCTATCATCCGTGAGCGCCTTGCCGACCCCGCTTATGGAGGCGACGAGACCTTCAAAATAACCGAAGATGAATTCGGCGAGCCCATCACACCCTATCTTAACTGGAGCAAGCCAATTCCTTGGAAAAAACCGACAGAAGACGAGCAGCGCGCCATTGAGAGCGTATATATCACAAACCCCATAACAGGAGTTAAGATGCTCGATGCTACACAGATGAACTATCGTTATGAGATATACGATTACACACAGGCAGCATTGCGCAAGCACCGTCTGAACCCCGAAGAGCGTAACCGCAACACCGACATTCCCACCGACTACGATGCAGTGGTAACAATATCCAAAGACACTGCCTACATTAACGACGAAGGACGTATCATAAACGAAACCATCACACGACCCTTGTCGAGTGTCTACGATTTCCTCAACACATATATCATCAATATCTACCCCGATACAACTTGCTGGGTAAACGATTTCCCGAATGCAAACAACGAAGTATATCTTAATTTGTATTTCAGCCACCCCAACTATAGCGAATACCCTGTTGTAGGAGTAAGCTGGGAGCAGGCAAATGCCTATTGTGCATGGCGCACCGACTATCTTCTTCGCGGCATGCGCGGACAGGCTAAATACATACAACGATATCGCCTGCCATCGGAAGCCGAGTGGGAATTTGCTGCACGCGGCAAAGAGGGAGGAAAATTCCCATGGGACAGCAATGACACAAAGAGCGACAAAGGATGCTATTATGCCAACTACAAGCCCGGTGAAGGCAATTACACACAAGACGGCAACCTTATAACATCGCGGTGCGGAATATATTCGGCAAACAGCAACGGTCTCTACGACATGGCCGGAAACGTAGCCGAGTGGACCTCGACCATATACACCGAAGCAGGAATCCTGCAGATGAGCGACATCAACCCCGACCTGCAATACCGCGCAGCAAAGGAAGACCCGTACAGCCTGAAGAAAAAGGCCATCCGTGGAGGCTCGTGGAAAGACCCTGTACGCTACATACAAGGAGCGACACGTTCATACGAGTATCAGAATGAATCGCGTTCGTACATCGGATTCAGATGCGTTCGCAGCTTCAGCGGAATATCAAGAAGAAAATAACTAACAATCACAACACACACTATCTGTCATGAGTAAGAAAAGAAACATAATAAGCAGTATACAGACCTTTATGGATTCTCCTAAAGGCAGAACATACACCAACTACATATACAGTTGGGGTGCAGCAATCGTTATTCTTGGAACACTCTTCAAACTGACCCACATAGCCGGTGCCAACCTTATGCTGTTCATTGGTATGGGTGCCGAGGTTGTAGTATTCTTCTTCTCGGCATTTGAACGTCCATACGAACTTGCCGAAGAGGACCGCAAGGAGGAACGTGCCGAACGCAGAGCCGAACGCGGAGAGGCTATGGGAAGTGTTGTTATTGGCAACATCAGCGGAATTGAAGCAGTCGACGGTTCAGACAATATTGCCACACCGGCAGGTGTTTCAGGCGGAACTGTGGTTATTGGCGGAACAGGCTTAGCAGGCGGTTCACAAACCGTTGACCCGAGCCTTGTGACAGAGATGGACGATGCTACCAAGGATTATGTCGAGAAGATACGCGCGCTCAATGAGGCTATCAAGCGCATTTCGGAGCAGACAGAGAGTCTTGGACGCAACATGGAAGAGATGGATACACTCGCACGCAACATCACCGGCATAAATGCACTCTACGAAGTACAGTTGCGCAGTGCAGGCAATCAGGTAAGCAACATCGACCTTGTCAACGAAGAGACCAAGAAGATGGCAGCACAGATTAAAGAACTCAATATCATGTATGCACGTATGCTCGAGGCAATGACATGCAACATGAACAGACAGCAGTAAAACCGCAGAACAAGAAAAACTGATGAAAATCAAAAAAAATAAAGTATCCCCACGTCAGAAGATGATAAATCTTATGTACGTTCTTCTTATGGCAATGCTTGCCTTGAACGTATCGTCTGACGTACTCAACGGCTTTACACTTGTCGATGAGAGCCTGTCGCGAAGCACCGCGAATGCCAACATACAGAACATGGCTCTGTATCAGAACTTCGAGGAGTCGATGGCACAGAACCCCGAGAAGGTTGGAGAGTGGTACGAACGTGCACAGAACGTACGTTCGATGTCCGACTCGCTCTACCAACTGGCCGAGCACCTGAAGATACGCATAGCAAAGAAAGCCGACGGCAAGAACGGTGACTACTCGAACCTCGAGAACCGCGAAGACCTTGAGGCTGCGACATATGTGATGCTTGCCCCCGGCAGCGGACAAGGAAAAGAGCTGTATGACGAGATTACATCGTACCGCGAGAATATACTCGGCATGCTCACCGACAGCGTGCAACGCAAGATAATAGAAGATAACTTCAGCACCGAGATACCCCGCAAGGACATATCGTTGATGAAGAACTGGCAGGAATATCACTTTGAGAACATGCCAGCAATAGCAGCCGTTACACTGCTCACAAAGCTACAGAACGATATACGCTATGCCGAAGGAGAGGTGTTGCACACACTCGCAAAGAACATTGACCTTGGCGATGTACGCGTAAACCAGATTCGTGCACTTGTTATTCCCAACTCAAAGAATGTCGTACGCGGCAATGAGTTTGTGGCACAAATAATATTGGCAGCGGTAGACTCGACCCAACGCCCCGAAATATACATCGAGGATGAAAAGCTCGACACTGAGAACGGACTCTACACACGTCTGTGCAACACTACAGGCGACTACACCCTCGATGGATATATGATGGTAAACGATGGTAGCGGCAGCACATCGCGCTACAATTTCTCGCAGACATATACCGTTGTCGAACCTACGGCAACTGTAAGTGCATCGCTCATGAACGTACTCTATGCCGGTTTCGAGAACCCTATAAGCATCTCGGTACCCGGTGTTCCTGCCAACAGGATATCGGCAAGCATAGCAAAGGGTAAGGGAACACTCAAGAGCGACAGAAAAGGCGGATATATCGTAGTACCGACACAGATAGGCGAAGAACTGAAGATTGAGGTTACCGCAACAAACGAAGAGGGACGCAGACAAAGCATGGGACAATATGCCTTCCGCGTACGTCAGTTGCCCGACCCCACCCCATTCATCGAGTACAACGACAAGGATGGAAACAGACAGCGCTACCGTGGTGGCAAGCCATTTGCCAAGCAGTCGCTTATGGGCACAAAGGGTATTGTTGCAGCTATAGACGACGGACTGCTGAACATAAATTTCGAAGTGAAATCGTTCGACATAGTATTCTTCGACAACATGGGTAACGCAATACCCCGCAAATCGGACGGAGCACTATTCTCGGCGGCACAAAAGGATATGATACGTAACCTGCAGAGAGGAAAGCGTTTCTACATCTCCAACGTAAAGGCTGTGGGCCCCGACAAAGTAGAGCGTCAGCTACCGACATCACTCGAGGTTATTATAAACTAAAAATGAAACAAGCATAATTACTCATATTATGGAAAAGATAAACAGAATACTCGTACTTCTTGTAATAATTGCATTCGGACAGTATGCCATGGCACAGCCACCGGCACGCAAACAAGAGCAGAACAAGAGCAAGAGTAACGAAACACAGGTGTACGAAGTTCCATTGTCAGAAAGAGCAAAGAGCCAATATCCCAAGACCGAGACACCAGAGGATGTCGTGTGGAAACGCGATGTATACAGGACACTCGACCTTCAAAAGGAGAAGAACGCCTCGCTCTACTACCCGGTTCAGCCTATCGGAAAGAGCATGAACCTTTTCACATACATCTTCCGTCACATTCTCGACAACTCAATAACTGCATACGACTACAACATCGACGGTTACGAGAATTTCACAGAAGAGCACAAGGTAGAGCCCCGCGAACTGCTCGAGAACCACGGTATATATTACGAGTTCACCGAAGATAGCGTGCTTGTGGTAAACCCCAGCGACATGCCCACAAACGAGGTGCTCAGCTACTACATAAAAGAGAGCCACTACTACGACCAGCGCACATCGACCTACAACCACAGGGTGGTTGCAATCTGCCCGGTGCTCCACCGTACCGGAGAGTATGGCAACGAGACCACAAAATTCCCCTTGTTCTGGCTCAAGTATGATGAAATAGCTCCATTGCTGTCATTGCAGACCGTAATGTCGAGCAGTTACAACAACGTATCTACAATGAGCCTTGACGACTATTTCACAAAGCACTGCTACGAAGGCGAGATATACAAGACTGTCAACTTGCGCAACCTCGCGATAAACCAGTATTGCAAGGACTCGGTTGCAGTGAAGAAAGAGCAAGCCAAGATAGAAGGCGAACTTGAAGCCTTCCGTAAAGGTTTGTGGAACACACCGCAACCCAAACTCGAGGCTACAACCGATTCAATAGCAACAGACTCTATAGCCACACCAAAAGAGGAGAAGAGCAAAGAGAAAAAGAGCACACGCACTACACGCAAGAAAAAAGAGAATACAGCAAAAGCCAAAAAAGAGAAAAGCAAATCGGGTGGCAGCCCATCGACAAAGGTATCTGTACGCCGCCAAAGAAGATAAACAGAACAGAAAAACATAAAGCGAAACAACGCTATCCGATATTTTTACATAATAATTTGTTTAAATATCAATAAAATAATTATTTTTGCGCAGTCCGGCTTACGGATTGCGCAAACTTATTTAACAACGCAAACGTTTTTGAAATAATAACCTACAAAAAACACAAACTTATGAAAAAGATTTTCGGATTAATTTTTGCTCTATGCCTTATTGCAACTATCCCCGCAAGCGCACAGTTGAAGTTCGGTATTAAGGCCGGTACAAACCTTACAGGCAGCCCCAGCGACATGAAAGGCGATACAGAGGGTTACACAGGTTTCTTTGTTGGCCCAATGGCAAAATTCACATTGCCTATCGTTGGTCTTGGTCTTGAGGCCGATGTTCTATATTCACAAAGCGGTGCCGAGCTTGGTGGCGACAAGGTAAAGAAACAGAGTATCGAGATTCCCGTATATCTTCGTTACGACCTTGCACTTCCCGTTATCAGCAACGTAGCAGTACCTTTCATCGCAGTAGGTCCACAATTCGGATTCACAATCGGAGACTCTGAAAAGGATTGGAAGGATGTAGCACGTTTCGAATACAAGAAGAGCCAGCTGAGCCTAAACCTTGGTATCGGTGCGGTACTTTTGAACCATGTTCAGGCACATGTAAACTACAACATCGCAATGGGTAACACCAGCGAGTATTCAAAGTTTACAGATGGTGCTTGGAATGTAATGACAAAGTCAAAGACAAATACTTGGCAAATATCAGTAGCATATCTTTTCTAATATAAAGGATAAAACAAAACACAACCGATAGGGAGCAGTGCCCCCTGTCGGTTTCTTTTTAAGAAGATGGAAAATAGTCTTATATCACTACTCGAAGGATTGGGATTGGAGAAAAGCAGTATCGGACCCATGTATTGGATTATTGTAATACTTGGTATAATACTGCTGCTTCTTGGCAGTAATTTTATATGCCAAAGAATCATTATCCCCATAGTAAACATAGTTACAAAGAAAACCAGCACCACATGGGACGAAATCCTGCTTAACAAAAAGACACTGAAGAGCACATGTAACCTTATTGTAGCAATAATCATAACTGCACTGCTGCCAATAATAGTAGATAAGAATACAGCACTCTACATCATTGTATCAAAAGCTATATGGGTTTACATTATATTACTCTTCATAATGGTAATATGCTCGCTTCTCTCTTCGCTGTATATAATATCAAGCAGTGCGGAAAAGACAAGAAACCACACGTTGCAGGGAGTCTTCCAGATGCTTAAGATTGCAACCATATTCATTGGAATAATTATAATTGCAAGTATCGTTATAGACAAGGATCCCATGAAACTGCTTGCCGGACTTGGTGCATCGGCAGCAGTACTCATGTTGGTGTTCAAAGACAGCATTATGGGACTTGTTGCAGGCGTGCAGCTCTCGGCAAACGACATGCTGCGTCCGGGCGACTGGATTACCATGCCCAAATATGACGCCGACGGTTTTGTCATCGATGTCACCCTGACCACCGTTAAAGTGCGCAACTGGGACAATACAATAAGCACAATACCGCCTTACGCTCTTGTCAGCGACTCGTTCCAGAACTGGCGGGGAATGTGGGACAGCGGTGGCAGACGAATCAAGCGTTCAATATTCATAGATATGAACAGCATTGCGTTCTGTAGCGACGACAAACGCAAGGAACTTATAGAAAAAGGGTACCTAGGCAGTGATAAAGATGAAAAGATTGTAAACCTCACCGCATTCCGCGAGTGGTTGGAGGAGTGGCTGCGCAACCACCCATCTGTAAATAAAAATATGATTATAATGGTGCGTCAGCTGCAGCCGACACCACAAGGATTGCCTTTGGAGCTCTATTTCTTCTTCGATGGTACAAACTGGGTTCCTTACGAGCATCTTCAATCTGAGATTTTTGAATACGTATTTGCAGTGCTTCCCGAATTCGGACTAAAAGGATTCCAAGCTCCTGCCGGCAGCGACTTTTCGGACATCAGACGCACACCTGTAAATACACATTAAATTACCCCTTTCTTCCGCTTCTGCTTTAAACAAATAATACAATAAAGGCAGAAGCGGTTACATTATTCTTCTCTTTTATTAAGGTATATTCGTATGCTTGTGATATTCAGTTTCTGCTATTAACCAAGTTTTGACAGATAATCCCATTCCTCTTTTTTGTGCATAAGTTAATATGGAAACATTCTGCAAGTTACAGGCAAAATAACTATCTTCGCAATTGGAATAATAAGATAGAAAGATGCCACTGTTTGCCGATGTAATATTGCCGTTACCGTTAGCCGACACCTTTACATACAGCGTACCAAAGGAGTTGGGGAGCCTTATCCGGGAAGGATGCAGGGTCAGCGTACCATTAGGCAAAAGCAAGCATTATACGGCATTGGTCTCAAGGATACACGACAACGAGCCCACCGAATATACCGTACGCCCCATAACCGAACTCCTTGACGAGAGCCCCATCCTGCTCCCCACACAAACAAAATTATGGGAGTGGATAAGTCGTTATTATATGTGCAGCATGGGCGAGATATTCAAGGCTGCAGTACCGCAGGGACTGAAAGGCGAATTCAAGCCCAAGATGGAACAGCGCATACGCCTTACAGCACGATACAACAACGCAACAGCCCTCAACCTTATACAACAGTCGCTGTCGCGTGCGCCACGTCAGCAACGCCTGCTGAACACCTATCTGCAATTGACATCTGGCGGAGGGGAGATATCAAAGCACAAACTTATTGAGGAGGCCGATGTATCGCCTAACATCTGCAAGGAACTCATTGACAAGGCCATATTCGAAAGCTACGAGGTGGAGATAGGACGACTTTCGAATAACACAACACCTGTTACACCACAGAACAGCTTAAACGAAGCACAGGCTGAAGCGCTTGAGAAAATAGAGGATAGTTTTGCCACAAAAAATGTGACACTGTTGCATGGAGTAACATCTGCCGGAAAGACCGAAGTATATATACACCTTATAACAAAAGCCATAGAGAGTGGCAAACAGGTACTTTACATGCTGCCCGAGATAGCCCTCACAAAACAGATTATAGAACGTTTGCGCCGCGTATTCGGCAACCGCATCGGGTTGTACCACTCCAAATTCTCGGATGCCGAACGTGTCGAAATATGGAAAAAACAGTTGAGCGACACCCCCTACGACATAATATTGGGAGTGCGTTCTTCCATGTTTCTTCCGTTCAAGAATTTAGGGCTTGTTATAGTTGACGAGGAGCATGAGAACAGCTACAAACAACAGGAGCCGGCACCACGTTACAATGCACGCAATGCCGCCATGGTACTTGCATCATATTTTGGGGCAAAGACACTGCTTGGTACCGCTACCCCGTCGATAGACACCTATTACAACGCAACAACCGGGAAATATGGACTTGTAAACCTGAACAGACGTTTCCGCTCGGTGCAGATGCCCGACATTGAGATACTCGACCTTCAAGACCTGTCGCGCCGCAAGCAGATAACAGGCCCCTTCACCGACCCGCTTACCGAGGCGATAGGCAAGGCCCTGAGCGACAAGAAACAGGTTATTCTGTTCCAGAACCGTCGGGGCTACTCGCCTCTTATGGAGTGTAGAAACTGTGGATGGGTGCCACGCTGCAAGCACTGCGACGTGAGCCTTACACTACACAAGAATGCCGGCAAGCTGACATGTCACTACTGCGGATATACCATACCTGCACCAAAGATATGTCCCAACTGCGAAGAGAACAATTTTATTAACCTTGGCTATGGCACTGAAAAGATAGAAGACGACTTGCTGAAGATATTTCCCAATGCACGCACCGCACGCATGGACCTTGACACAACACGTACACGTACAGCATACGAAGGCATAATAAATGACTTTCAAGAAGGGAAGACCGACATCCTAATAGGTACACAGATGGTATCTAAAGGACTCGACTTTGAGAACGTGGCAGTTGTAGGAATATTGAATGCCGACACTCTTCTCAACTACCCCGACTTCAGATCGGCCGAGCGTGCTTTTCAGCTTATGGCACAGGTTGCAGGACGCGCCGGAAGAGGTAACGGACAGGGCAAAGTGTACATACAGACAAGACAGCCCGACAATCCCATAATTCCACTCATCGTACAAAACGACTATAAACAGTTTTACAACAACCAATTAGCAGAGAGGATGCTATTCCACTACCCTCCCTACTATCGATTGGTATATGTATACATGAAACACCGCGACATACATCTGCTCGAAGAGTTCTCGGAGATTGTAGGAGAACGAATGCGCCAACTGTTCGATTATCGCGTGCTTGGCCCCGATTTACCCCCTGTCGCGCGTGTACAACAACAATACATACGCAAAATTGTACTTAAAGTAGAGAACAACCTGTCGCAATACATAATAAACGACACCCTGATAGCACTACAGAACGAACTGCAGGACAACAAACGCTACAAGGCAGTAACAATGTTCTACGATGTAGACCCACTATAAACAAAATGGGATATAGATTTATTTCAGTAGCTCGGAAAGCCTCTCGGCAACACGCACAGCAGGCTCTCCTCGCATAATAATCTTTCCTTCGGAATCTATCAATATAAGTGTCGGAATACTCTCCACTCCATAGGCTGAAGCAACCTCGGCACTGCCACCCGCAACATCGCACAGCTGCACCCACTGCATGCCAAGCGACGATACACCCTCTTTCCACTCCTCGATGCTGCTGTCTACCGAGAGCGAGACTACCGCAACACCACTCTTCTTATAATCGTTGTATATCTTCCTTATTACCGGCATCTCTTGACGGCAGGGAGCACACCAACTTGCCCAGAAGTCGAGCAGCGTATAACGGTTCTTTGTTATGATATCGGACAGGAGTACTTTATTTCCGTCTGCATCGGGCAGTTCGAAGTTTATGTATGTACCACCCACCGACGTGGCCATTGCGCGCATTTTACGCGAAGCCTCATCCTTCACCCTCTCATACATTGCCACGAATAGCTTGTCGTGCAGGTGTCGGGGCACCATCGACATCAGGGAGTATATCTCGTCGGGCGAAAAATAATCCTCGCTTTGTGTAAGCAGAAAGGCACCGAGAGCGTTATCCATATTACCGCCTATGGTCCTTTGCAGCATCTCAACAAAATCGGCTTTAGCAGCAGCCACACACAACTGTATGCTGTCGCGTTGTGATGCAGTCATTGAGGGTGTCCCGTTGATAAAATCAATTATAGACTCCATACGACGTCCCATTACATCGCGCTTGTCGTAGAAGTGTTGCAACTGTTTATTCAATGTGCTACCTCCGCGCCTCATTCCATTGCCGAGTATGACATCTGTCCTGCCGTTCTCAATAACAATAGGACCGCCATCGAGCTCAACAGAAGATATAAGCATACGCACTACCGGAGTATCCGCCTTTCCGCTGAACGAGAACAGTCCGTCACGCACAACTGCCGAGTCGATGGGAGTAAAGAACTCATCTATGGCTGTGATGTATAGCTTTGTCCCGTCGGCAGCGCCTTCGTATGAACCTTTTATTCGGTACTTGTCGCCACTGCATGATGCAATAAACAATACAATCAAAAGCAGAAACACTTTTCTCATTATCATTTTATAATGACTCATTTATATCATATATATACTCGAGCAACTCAGTGCGGCCCATTGCAGTCTCGGAAGATGTCACAAAAATAGGGGGCAGCTCCTCCCACTGCTCAAGCAATTTGCCCTTATAGCTCTTAATATTGTTAGCCAGCTGGGTCTTCTTCAATTTATCGGCCTTTGTGAAAACAATTGCAAAGGGTACAGAGTTTTCGCCCAGCCACTCGAAAAACTCCAGATCTATCAGTTGTGGCGCGTGACGCGAGTCGACAAGAACAAACAAAAGGGTCATCTGCTCCCTGTCAAGCACATATGACGATATTATATGTTCCAATTTCTCGGTTTGCGACTTGCTGCGCTTGGCATATCCGTAACCGGGAAGGTCAACAAGATACCACTCGTCGTTCACTATGAAATGGTTTATGAGCAAGGTCTTTCCCGGCATAGAGGAGGTCATAGCCAGCTTGGTCTGTCGGGTGAGCATATTTATAAGACTCGATTTACCGACATTGGAACGGCCGATGAACGCATACTCGGGTTTACCATCTGTAGGGCATTTCGCTATGTCGGAGTTGCTTATGACAAAGCGTGCCGATTTTATATCTTTATTCTTCATTATGCTTTATAATACAATTTGTTGCGAATATAATGCTTTCTTTCGTTAAAAACAGCCGTATATCTCCAATTTTTCAGTATCTTCGCACCCGATTATGAGCCAAGAATACCCCTCTACACTATTGGAACGTGCAGTAAGCGAATTTACCAAACTGCCGGGAATAGGACGCAAGACTGCAACACGCCTTGTGCTGCACCTTTTGCGCAAACAAGAGGACGAGGTGGAGTCTTTCTCGGATTCCATTATACGCCTTAAACGCGAAGCAGTATATTGCCGCGAGTGTCACAGCATATCGGACAACGAAATATGCCCCGTATGCGCCAACCCCTCGCGCGACCACTCGGTTATATGCGTTGTTGAGAATATACAGGATGTAATGGCCGTAGAGAACACAATGCAATACAGGGGTGTATATCATGTGTTGGGTGGAGTGATATCACCTATGGACGGAGTATCGCCAAGCGACCTGAACATCGAGAGCCTCATTGGACGCGTAGCAACAGGCGAGGTAAAAGAGATAATACTTGCGCTCAGCTCAACGATGGAGGGCGACACCACAAACTTCTACATCTACCGCAAACTTATGCAATATGATGTAAAGCTATCGGTCATAGCACGCGGAATATCAGTGGGCGATGAAATAGAATATGCCGATGAGATAACTCTTGGACGCTCAATAGTAAACCGTACACCCTTTACCGGTAAAACGATTTAAGAGATGGAGAATAATATATTAAAGAAGGTGACAGGACTCTTTTTTGCAGGCGTAGCCATCATTGCACTCACTGTTGCAGCAGGCTGCACAGGGCTCTTCACACCCGATGTTCAACCGGCAGCCAACACCCGATACATACTGCAATTGATAAGCATCGCCACAATAGCATCTATTCCACTGTCAATGAAATTATTCAGTAAAACGGTGGAAAAGAACATTGGCAAAAGCAAAGAGATACAAATACAGAAGTATTATAAGGCATCCGTGCTACGCATCGCTTTGATTGTAGGCGGAACAGCCATAAGCAGCATCATATATTTCATGCTCAACGACGATAGTTCTTTCTATTGCGCTATCGTGTGCGCTGCAGCATATATATATAACTATCCCACAAAAGGAGCACTCAATCAAATACTCGACAACGGAAACGAATAAAGATGAAACTATCGGTCATAATAGTAAGCTACAATGTGAAATATTTCCTCGAACAGTGTCTGCATTCGGTGGAAAGAAGCATTGCAGACTACCCCTGCGAGATAATCGTAGTGGACAACAACTCATCCGATAACTCAGAGGAGTATCTTACCCCACGTTTCCCGAATGTAAAGTTTATCTGGAATAAGGAGAACAGGGGCTTCGCGTGCGCCAACAATCAGGCTATACGAATCTCCAAAGGAGAGTATGTGCTGCTGCTGAACCCCGATACTATAATTGGCGAGAACACCATAGGCGAATACATCAGTTTCATGGACAGAACACCCGACGCCGGCGGTGCAGGTGCATACATGCTGCGTACCGACGGAACATTCGCACCCGAATCGCGCCGAGGACTCCCCACCCCGTTTGTGGCATTCTGCAAAATGACAGGTCTCACAAACCTTTTCCCCAAGTCGCGCATCTTCGGACGCTACTATATGCGCTACCTTGACGAGAACAAGACAAACCGCATAGAGATTATATCGGGCGCATTCATGTTCCTGCGCCGGAAGACTCTTGACCATGCCGGACTTCTTGACGAGAATTTCTTTATGTATGGCGAAGACATAGACCTCTCTTACCGAATACTCAAGAGCGGATATAACAACTATTTCCTACCCTCGCGGATACTGCATTACAAAGGCGAAAGTACAGTAAAGAGCTCATACAGATATGTCTACACCTTCTATCAGGCAATGCAGATATTCTTTAACAAGCACTATGCACACTACTCGCTGCTTGTAAGCCTTCCAATAAGCCTTGCCATCTGGACACGCGCAATGCTTGCCTACGTAGGAAACAAATTCTGCCACAGCAATGCCATTGAACAAAAACCAACAATGAACATGCTTGTGATAGGATGTAAGGAGTGCTTAGAAGATGTTAAGGAGATATTGAAAAGGGAACATCCCAAGGGATATCATCAGTTCGTTGAAGCAACAGAGGCAACACTGCCACAGGGCCATCTTACCGTAAAGGAGATAGCTAAATTCGATACTGTTGTATACGACTGCGACAACTATAACTACAAGACAATACTCTCACTGCTTGAAGAAACACCTAAGAACACTCTTAAAATAGCAACCTACTCAACTAAAAGCGGACTTCTCATAACAGAGAGCGAAATTTACAGCCGCAAAAAATGACAAAAGAGATGGAAGAGCAGAAATATCTTCAATCGGCAAGAATAACACTGCGTGCCCCAGAACCCACAGATATCGATTTTATGTTCCACATCGAAAACGACACCCGTATGTGGAACGTATCGGCATGCAAAACCCCCTACTCGCGCTATCTGCTGCACAAGTACATAACAGAAAACAGTCACGACATATACACCGACCGCCAATTGCGTCTGATGATAGAGACAACAAACGGCGAAATAGCAGGGGCAATAGACCTGATAGACTTCAACCCGACATCGCGTCGCGCCGAAGTGGGCATAGTTATAGAGAAAGAGAGAAGAGGAAAAGGATATGCAAACGAGACACTGGAACTTGTCAAGCAGTATGCAAGCGAAATATTAGACCTTCATCAGCTCTATGCCTATGTCTTTACCGACAACCTTGCAGCATGCAAACTATTCAAAAATGCAGGATTCTCAGTAACAGCCGAACTGAAAGATTGGGAGTTCCGAAACAAAAAATATAGAGACGTATATCTTTTTCAGCTCATTTTAGAGCAATAAAGCATCCTTTTATAGCTATTTTTAGGGTGGAGCATAAAAAAAGCATTGAAAATTCTTGCAAAAAGAAAAAATGTTTGTATCTTTGCACCCACAATCGAGAGAGATTGCTAAAAGAGACATTGAAACATTGGTGCGTTAGTTCAGTTGGTTAGAATACATGCCTGTCACGCATGGGGTCACGGGTTCGAGTCCCGTACGCACCGCAAAAAGCCTTTCAGTTATGCTGAGAGGCTTTTTTGTTTATATATAACAAGTTAAGAAGAATCCGTTGAAATACAGATTTTTGCATTTGCAATCTATTCTTACTAAGAACGATAGCCTTTTAGACATTTGCGGACAAACAAGGACCGAAACGGACAAAATGCGCTACCAATTTGCGCTACCAGCCCCGCAAATGCGCTA
>JAEIGA010006108.1_pt1 | contig 18342 bp, 9 predicted proteins | sample 9270691 | NCBI WGS metagenome assembly JAEIGA01 (sample SAMN17057246, study PRJNA624740) | gut metagenome | biome: biome; isolation source: fecal sample | host: Bos grunniens | place: China: Xizang | collected 2019
AAACTCTTCGTTGTAAATTATATCTGTAATACCAAAAAGGCATTATATATTCAAATTGTTTGTACTGGCCGGAAAATTATATCTCAATTATTAAAATCGACGGTTCGTTTTTCGTTCCTTACTTTACACTTTTTTCTTCGTTCAATCGCTTGAACAAAGAACGTTGTACTGCTTGTCTGTATGGAATGGTTTCAAGGATCATCTTGCTCTCACAAAACCGCGTTGCCGCGTTGCTTTCCGAAAGCGAGTGCAAAGGTAGTACTATTTTTTATATCTGCAAACAAATAGAAGAACTTTTTTGTACAAAAATTAAACTTTTTTAAACGGCAATTGATTTTCAGCACTTTACAAAATCACTTTTTTTCAACTATTTTTGGTAAATGTGCGGGGTGGCTATCACCACCCCGCACATTTACCAAAAACAATAGCAATAATATCGCAGTTGACCAAAATGGTAGATCTTCAGTGGATGTGTCATCCTGAACGCATGTGAAGGATCTAAAATTCACTATGTATAGATACTTCGCTTTGCTCTGTATGACAAAGCACGCAGGGTGAACTGCTATATTATTAGCAAAAACAATTCTTATTTTGTAAGAATTTCCTCGAGCTTTCGCGCATCGAGATTCTGCATCAACTTACCGCCTATAGCTGCAGAGATAGAGCCGGTCTCTTCGGAAACAACAATAGCTATAGCGTCGTAACTCTCCGTTATACCTATTGCCGAACGGTGACGCAGACCAAGTTTCTTAGAAATATTCAGATTATGCGATACAGGCAATATACACTGCGCTGCCGTTATACGTCCGTTCTGCACCACCATCGCACCATCGTGCAGAGGCGCATTCTTAAAGAACACCGCCTCGATAAGACGCTGGCTTATATCGGCATTGATAGTCTCACCCGTCTTTACAATATCATCGAGTGACATATTTTTTTGAACGACGATAAGCGCGCCCACCTTTTGTTGCGCCATACTGTTGCATGCAAGGACTATAGGCATGATATCCGCCGCGTCACCACCCTTCTTTTCACGCGAGAAGAATCGCGAGAGGAATCCCAGCTGACGGTGCGAACCAAGCGTACGGAAGAAGTTACGTATCTCCTCCTGGAATATTATCACAAGAGCAAGAGTTCCAACACTCATGAGCTGGTCGAAAATAGAGCCGAGCAGACGCATCTGCAACAGTTTGGAAACGAACAGCCACGAGAATATAAACATAAGAATTCCCAAAAAGACATTGAGCGAACCGGAGTCTTTCATAAGCCTGTACAGATAATAGAGCAGGAAAGCCACCAGCACCACATCGACAATATCCATTATAGCAATATCAAAAAACATACCTTATTATATATTATATAGAGATTAAACTTTACCATTCACAGCCTTCCACAGCTCCACCGCCTGCACAGCCTCCTTGACATCGTGCACGCGCAGAATATCCGCCCCACGGTCGAGAGCCATTGTGTTAAGAGCCACCGTACCTTCGAGAGCCTCCGCTGCACTCACACCAAGAGTTCTTGTAATCATAGACTTACGCGATATACCCACCAGCAGAGGAGCCTCGAGCAATTCAAGCTCGTGCATATTACCGAAAAGCTCAAAATTCTGCTTCACCGTTTTACCAAAGCCAAAGCCGGGGTCAACAATCACATCACACACCCCACACTGCCTTAATTGCCACATCTTTTTCGAGAGGTCAGTAAGCACTTGAGCAGTACAGCAATCTGCCGTCACATCCGCAGAGTGCGTAAGCACATAGGGCAACGAGGATTCGACCACCGCATCGAACATAGAAGCATCCCAATCGAAACCCGACACATCGTTTATTATCGAAACATTATGCTCCTTAACACACTCCCTGACGACTGCTCCACGAAAAGTATCAATAGAAACCACCGCATCGGGCAACTCCTTATCGAGAATATCAAGAGCCGCATGCAGCCTTGCAAGTTCCTCGCTCTGCGACACAGGCTCACTCCCCGGCCTTGTAGAGCAGGCACCCAAATCGAGGATGGCGGCCCCATTGGCAACCATACCCTTAGCGCGCTCCAACAAAGCATCACCCTCCACGCGCGACGACGCATAGAACGAGTCGGGAGTAACATTCAATATTCCCATTACGACAGGAACATCGAACATCATCAGTTTGCCTTTTATATTTATGGAGTATGACATAACAGATGCGAAGATAATAATAAAATAGAAAAATTAAAACAACAGAAACGGCACAATTGGCTTTTAGCAATATTTTTGCTAAATTCGCCGACAATAATCAACAACGCGCAGATGCAACAACAGCTTTTTAACGTAGCCGGACATTTATTCTCCATAGAAGCGGAAGCATATATCCCCGGGATGCTACCAGGCCTCAAGCCCTTTGTAACAGAGAGCGATGCAGCCCCATTGTTCAGCATTATCATCGACAACACACTCACACCCGAATGGAAAGGCAAGAAGACAGGCACTTTCCCCTGCCCTTCGGCCACCTTCGACGTTTACCGAGAAGAAGGAGGAGCATACCGCATACTCGTGTCGGACGAACACGACACCCCCTGCGCATTCATACAGAGCGACGACAACCGCAAAAGATTCACCATAATTACACGAGGCGAAGAGCAGAACATAAAGTTCGGGCTAAACAACTCCATTATGGTAATCTACACATTATGCACAGCCCGCCACGACACACTGCTCATACACTCCTCCGTTGTAGAGAACAACAGCCGCGCATACATGTTCCTGGGAGCAAGCGGCAGAGGAAAGAGCACCCATAGCGACCTATGGACAAAACACATCAAAGGCAGCACGCTCATCAACGACGACAACCCAGTGATAAGGATAGCCCCTGACGGTACCCCCATCGTATATGGCAGCCCCTGGAGCGGCAAACGTCCTATATACAAGAACGTACACTACCCCATAGGAGGCATCGCCGCAATAGAGCAAGCCAAAGAGAACAGCATAAGAAGAGAGAGCATACCCGCCGCATTCGGCATAATGCTCAGTTCATGCAGCACCCTAAAGTTCGACAGAGAGATACACATGGCAATATGCGGCACCATCACCAAGCTGCTCGAAAAAGTTGCCATACACACCCTATCCTGCCGCCCCGACGAAGAGGCCACACAAGTATCAAGCAACGCCTTCGGTTTATGAAAGAGGAGAAGAGGACAATACATATAGAAAACAACCTGCTTGTACAGGAGATAACCCGTATGTTCAACGAGTTAGGCAAGCAAAGCATCACCATTGTTGTGCGCGGATACAGCATGCGCCCGTTCCTTGAGGACCGTCGCGACAAGGTAGTTCTCGTTCCGCCCCGCACCCCAAAGATTGGCGATGTAGTTCTTGCAAGGATAGAGAACAACCGATACGCATTGCATCGTGTCATAAAAGCAGAGAACGGTACATACACCATGCAAGGCGACGGCAACCCCACATACATGAAGGAGGAGTTCACCGAAGCAGATATCACAGCCGTTGCACAGGCATTCATAAGAAAAGGAAAGTTCATAACGACAGATAGCACCACCTGGCGCAGCTATTCATTCATTTGGAGAATGCTTAAGCCGTTCCGACGCATTCTGCTTGGGGTGCGCAGAAGGGGCGGGGGATAGAAAGATGAAAGATGAAAGATGAAAGATGAAAGATGCGATGCTCGAGCGTTGTCAACAGTTTAACGTTTAACGAAAATGTAGGGGTGGGGTCAGCCCGCCCAAGACAAAAAAACAACACATAACGCGCGAACAAGGGCAGGCAAACCCTGCCCCTACAAGCACGCAAAGAAAAATAACCCCTCAGTCCTAAAGGACAGTTGCTTACAGCGAGCCTTGGCTACACTCGTTGCGAAACGCAAAAAGTAAACTTTGCGTCTCACTCGTTTGCGCAAGCCTTGTCCCTAAGACAGGGGAGCAATAAAGCAACAGAAAATAGATAAACAACAACCCCAAAACAACAACTATATGAAAATAAAGAAAGGATTCCAACTACAGAATGTATGCGGAGAGCATATAATAATCCCTGCAGGAGAGGAGAACATCGACTTCAGCCACATCATCAGCCTTAACCCCACAGCAGCATATCTTTGGGAGAAGATCGCCGAGAAGGCTGAATTCACCATTGAAGATATGGTACAGCTGCTCCTTGACGAATATGAGGTGGAAGAAGATATAGCCCTCGAGGATTGCAAGCTCATTGCAGAGCGCTGGGCCGAGATGGGGCTTATAGATTAACGCAACCGTAGGGGCAGGGGATAGAAAGATAGAAAGATAGAAAGATGAAAGATGAAAGATGAAAGTTGCGATGGTCGAGTGTTGTCAACAGATTAACGAATTTGCTTGCAAATCGACAGCACGAGCAGCAGTTAGTCGCAGGAAGCACGGTGTTAGTCGTGCCCTGCGGGATGCGAACAGCGAGTGTTGTCAATAACGATTAACGAGGAACGAACCGTAGGGGCGGGGTCAGAAAGATGAAAGATGAAAGATGAAAGTTGCGATTAAGCGAGTGTTATCAACAGTTTAACGATTAGCGCAACCGTAGGGGCGGGGTCGGCCCGCCCAAGACAAAAAAAACAACACATAACGCGCGAACAAGGGCAGGCAAACCCTGCCCCTACAAGCGCAAAGAAAAATAACCCCTCAGTCCTAAAGGACAGCCCTCTAAGAGATGAATAGTTTAAAGTTTAGAGTTTAGAGTTACCGAAAATGTAGGGGCGGGGTCAGCCCTCCAAGACAAAAAAAACAACACATAACGCGCGAATAAGGGCAGGCAAACCCTGCCCCTACAAGCGCAAAGGAAAACACCCCCTCAGTCCTAAAGGCCTATTGCTTAAATTCCACAATTAACCACTATCATAAAAACGGAAGAGGTTGCGCGTTACGCAACCTCTTCGATGTTTTTATGGTGTAAGGTATTTCTTACTTAAACAGCACCTTCTTGCCATTCTGGATATATATACCCTTACCCGGGTTGAGTACCTTGCGACCACTCAAATCGTAGCAATCCTGGTTGTAGTCACCCTCTTCGAGAACACCCTCGACGATTGTAATGATATCGGCCAAATCGCTGTTATCCTCGATAGCAGCCAGCTCGAACACCCAATTTGCTGCATACTTCTTATCTGCAAGATTTACATTAGAAGACTGTTTTCTAAAGTATTTGCTACCATCTGTAATTGTCAAAGCATTTTTCTCGGCGTCAAAGAGCAACTTGACAGGCATCGCATTTTCAGTCACGTACAAGAAGTTTGCATTCTTGCCCTCTTTCAATGAAACGAAGCCCTCAAGCTCGCAGTTGAATACTTTATACTCGTTCTGACGACCTGTTGGAGCAAATGCCCACAAAGCATTGTCATCAAGTTTCTTTTCATCGGCCAAAGCCAAGCGGTCCTTGTTGGCAGCTGTAGTACTTGTAGAAATACTCAAATAGTCACCGCCATCTTTCTCCATCAAGCGATACCAATATATCTTATCGCCCTTTGTAGAGAGAGGACCTGTAACAACGTATGTACCATTTATCTTTTTGAACAATTCGCGGAAAGTATTCAGATAGCTCTTATGCTTAGCGGCATTGTCAGCATCAGTAACAACATTCAAATAATGGTTATACAAATCCACTGCATAGCTCTCAAGGTTACGGTCCTTTACAATGATTGTATTGTTAAAGATATTCATTGTATTGAGACTATCAAGATTAAGCACCTCGGCAATTACCATACGAGCCTCGAACAGAGCATCGTCAAGCATCTCTTTGTACGCTGCAGCAGAATTATCAGAATAAGCATAAGCATACCATCGAGACGCGTCATCTGTTGGTGTCATACCCAAGACACGTCTTTGGCTCTTTCCGTCTATTTCAACATATTTGTCGCTTGCACCAAGTCCTACAGGTGTATCTGAATCATACTTCTCGAAAAATATATCACCATTATCGGTATAGTTTATTTTGAAACGAACATCTTCAGCAGGCTTCGTATTCTCCGCATAAACAATAGAGTTATAATCAAGATTCTTCAGATACTTACCATCAGCACATTTAAGGTAGTAAACATCCTTTTCACCGGCATACTCGATAATCCAACGGCTCTCCTCCGGTATAGAGTTCTCATTATATATTGTATTGGCAATGAGACCAGTGTATGTATTTGTCAAAAGGCCGTCGTTCACATTAGAGTAGATTTTAACCTCCATACCCTCTTCGAACATAAGACGTGTACCCTCGGTGTTAATCAGACGTCTGCACTCGTTATCAAGCATGATACTCCACTCTGCATAAGAATGTGTACTTGTATCATAATTTTTGTAAGCGGCATTAGCTTCATTATAAATCTGTGTCAGATATGCAAGAGAATCTTCAAAGAAGAAACCGATTTCTGTACCTCTTGTTACCTTGCGCAGTGTATATTTTTTTGCACTGCTAAGAGATTTTTCCAAAGCATCACGTTGCATACTTTCGGGACCCTGTGAAGCGTGAGGCACAACATAATCCTCACCATTAGCCTGAGCCGCTGTAACCTTATAGTTTCTTCCTGAGAAATTAGCAGGAATCTTCATGCTCAATCTGTTGGTATAGGTAATAAGTTCATTGGTATCGGCATCGTAGAGTTTGAAACCGAGCGCACCTTTTGCACCATCACCTTCAACGATTGTTACAACACCGTTAGAAATTACATAGTAGTAACCTTGCGCCTTTACGGTCTCATCGATATAATCCTCCCACTGACCGAACAGACCACAGAAGTTATTCGCTACAGGAGCCTCGTCGCTGTAGTCGTAACGATAGCCCGAAGGATTCTCGTTTAGAATACTCTTCTTTTGTTTAGAGTGACGTATGCGGTCCTCAAGGAACATAAGGTGACCACCCTTCTTAGGATAGTTTGCAGCTTTGATTCTTGCCTTACAAGAGTCTATTGTACTTTGGTGAAGATATACATAGTGGTGTCCGTAGTCACCTACAAAAGCATTCTTCATAGGCACGAAGAATCCCCAAGCCTCAAAGAACTCAGTCAAGTCCATTTGTGCGATAGAACAGCACTTCTCCACAAACTTAAGCTGGTCGTTCTTGGCATCCATAGAGCCTTTATAATAACCATTTTCGTCAAGCACATCTTGTGCACCGGTGCTCCAACCTACAAGCTTGTCCTTACGCAACTCCTCGAACAAAATAGGATAGAAATCTGGTTTCTTTTCTGCAGCATGGAAGTACAAGAAGAGCTGGAAGTACATACGTGTCATACTGAACAACTCAGATCCGTACTCCTTTTCACCACGTACTACATAAGGAATTCTGTTTTCATAATCCTTGATTTGTGCATCCATATTCCAACCACGGCTGGTGTGTGTACCGGTATCAAAGATTGCAAAGTTTGTAAGAGCGTTGTTACTAACCTCAGAAGTACCTACAATCTCAAATGCATACTGGTTGGTGTGACCAATCTCGTGGTTAGGACCCCATGCACTACCGCCATCGCGTGAGATACGGTCGAGATTCACAATAGTAGTCAATGTATTGTTGTTGTAGTGTGTACGATAGTTTCCGGCATCCATAAAACCACCGTCATCGGACATGGCAAGCTGTTTGTTGTTGAACCAATCGTAGTACTTGTCAAGGCCCATGTACCATCTTTGTCTTTCGTTCCAGAAATCCCAGAACTTCATCACAGTTTCGATATTTTCAGGACATCCTTCTACTCTGAAGCCCCATTGATCGGTGTACTGATATGGCATCAGGAACTCATATTTGCGGAAGTTGAGCACAGTGTGGTCACCCACAGCCTGCACAGCCTCTTCGTTGCGGAACATATTGTCGCGCATATACACCCAATCCTCGTTGGTGTGACCACGCTCCTTGCTCCAGAAACCATTTACGTAACCACCCTCGATGTGTACCTTTACTCGTGGATAGTCGGCAAGTTTCTTGCCTGTAGGTGCAGTGTCGGTGTCACATACATAACGTATATAAAGGACACCATCCTTGAGTGCCGAAGGAACAATATTCAAACCGGTTGTGAGAGGAACATCACGTTTGTTTGTATATACACCGTCAATCCATTCATCCTTTGTATTTGGACCGAAATATGCAGTACCCTTCATCTCGGCAAGGTCAATGAATGTACCTTCGGGAATTTCATCCACCCATACATATATATAACCCTTGTCGCTCTCGGAGCAGATACCTGTAGGGTTGTTTATACGGTTAAAGTAACGTGTATAAAGAACCTCCTTCCACTTTTCGGGGCTGCTGTATGGTTTATAATCGTAGATACGGAAATTCTTTTCCGACAAATTTGCGCGTTCCTCGGTAGCCCAAGAATTATTCTTTACCTTGAGTACAGCCTGCTGCAAGTCGGCAGGAACACCATCCATAAGAGCCAACAAATCGGCATCGGCCATTGCAGCATATTCATCTTTGAGAACAGTACCCGCATTGTCGGCAAACAGAGTATTTACCTTTTTTATAATAACATCCTTATTTTCAAGCACACTGTTGTAAGCCACATAATCGGCATAAGCTTGTTCCTTTTCAAGGTCGCTGATGCTTACCTCTTCGAACTCCCATTCTGTACCTGACACTTCGCCTGTACCGTCGCTCCAGGGCACCACTTCGGCATTCTGCGCGCAGTGCAATCCCCAACCGCCTACTCTGTTGCTTGCATCGATGTCATAGGTTCCCGGGAACTCCGCATTCTCTCTGATTGCGAAATATACCTTATCGGTACCTGTTTTAAAGGCAACGTTTGTGCCACTTTCGTTCTGGATATAACGACGTGAGAAGACATTGCGGATAGTATATTTTCCACTTGTCTCGGAATATTCGAATTCCCACATCTGCTGATAGTCTTCAGCCGAGCCCGGTGTAACACACGACAACTTGTTGGTTATGGGGCTTGCAGTGATTACTGTCTCGTATTTACTGCTGACAATACGATAAACCTTGCCCGACTCCACCTGAGCCATAACAACGCCGGCAGACATCACGAGCAATGCCAAAAATAAAGATTTAAGTTTCATATTAGTAAATTTGGTTATTTGTGACAAATTAAAAACGGAGCACAACTGGACATAACACCCCACTTTAGTACATCATTGCAAAGGTAAAAAAAATATAATACAAAAAGGTTTTTCACTTTATTTTTTTAGAAAAAAAAAAAAAATAGAGACGTTTTTGATGAAAAATCTTGTTTAATTTAATAATTATTCTCACATTTGCACGATAAAATGCACGTAAAAGAAAAAAGCGAATTTTTATTTATAATTTTTTAAATTATCACAATTATGAGAAAAAGTTTATTCCTAACCTTAGCTTTGCTACTTGCAACATTTGCAGGTGCAACAGCTCAAGATTGGTCAGTAACACTGGACGGAACCATAGGTCTCCCCGGTGACACTGCACTGAACGAGAATGGTCAGAAGTTCCTACGCTTCCAGTCAGGTATCATCAAGACAAGCGCTCCTATCAAGACATTGCGCTTTAGCGTTGCCGGCAATGCAGGCAACGATAAGCCAAATGGCAACAACTACAGTTTTGCATTGAGCGAGTTGAACGTTTACAATGCCGACATGTCAGAGGAGTTGACCTACACTGCACGCACAAACGCCGACCACAACACGTTGTCACAGAGTTTCGACGGTAAAGGTCTCATGACTTTGAACGACGGCAAGAACGACAGTTACTTCCACTCTATGTGGAAAGGAGACGGTAAAGAAGTTACCGAATACCACTACATCGAGTTGACATTCGAAGAGGCCATCGAAGAGTTCGTAATAGAATGGGATGGCCGTGCTGGATCTACGAAAAATTCCCCAACCGTTGTTGGTTTGACAGCAGGTGGTGTTGACTTTGTTCCTTACACCGACAGAACAGCCGAATTCCCCGGAACAAAAATCACCGATATCAGTACTTTGACTGACGGTGCATACTTTGTAATCCGCGGTAATGCTCCTACAGAGTACCACACATACGACAACAAAACAGGTGAGCAGACCAGCAAACCGGAAGAGCCTGTTGAGGGTAGCGGCCCTATGTACACAAAGCCCGGTAACGAAGGTGTTGTGGCAAAAGAGCCAGCGGTTTCACACGTTGCAAAGCTTATCGCAACAGAAGATGACGATAACACATACTACATCTATTTCCCTGTAGAAAACGCTTACCTTAGCGGTAATGCTAATGACAACCAGCTTAACGGCGCACAGAACGGTTGGCAGTTCACTGCAAAAGAGATAAGCAAAGCAGCAAAGGTAAAATTCACCGCCCTTGATAATGGCGACTTCGAGATGTCCTATTATACAGAACGTGACGATGAAACATTACAATACGAAGGTGACGTGTATGTTGCAGCCGACCCACGTAGCGGTAGAATGAAGATTTTCTCTCCTGTAAAAAAGACTGCTCTTGAAAGACAAGGCTGGTGCGAAGGTTTCGGTCTTGTATGTACATTCAACTGGTCGTTCTACGAGGCTAATTACGAGGCTCCTGTTTGGGCTAAGGTTTATGACCTTGGTCTTCTAATCATCAACGCAAATAAGTTGATGAAAGCCATCGAAAACTACGAATTGCTTGCAGACTACGTTTCAACATTGGAGAATATCATCACCACTTTGAAGGAAACTTTGGCTGACACAGACAACATGAGCGATGAGGAAATCAAAACAGCTGTTGACGACAACAAGGTAGCACTATCAAACTTTATTTGCGACATTTCGTGGGACGAATATGACGAGATGACCGCTGCAATGAATGCCAATGGCTGGGTTAATTGGAAAAAGAACATAACAGATGACGCAACACAGATTGGTAAGTTGAGCAAAGCTGCATACGAGCAATACATCACTCCCGGTGAAGAGCTTATGACCGATATTTATAACAACGCGGATTACGATACCAGCTACGACAACTACTTTGCCGGCGTTTTGAATTATTTCGCAAACAGAGAGGCTAACATCAACGCATTCCTTGCAAGCGAATATAAAGCAACAAGCAGCAAGTTGCCTATGACATTCGAAGTTGCAAACACAACTGAACAAGAGGTTAAGGTCAACGCTGGTGCTCCATTAAATGGTTTCCGCTGGACATTGCTTGAGACAAAGAGCAACAAGACAAACAACAGCGGTTATATATTTACATCATTCGTTGAGTTGGAGATTGTAAACAACGCTAATAGCGAAAAGGTAACATTGGACGCAGCACTTATCAGCACAAACTCTAACCAGGACGGTGAAGGAACCATCAACGGTTTGGTGGATGGTATCAAAGCAGCTGATGACTACAAAGGCGAAGCACCATACGGTTGGTATTGGCATGCTATTTGGGGTGGCGGCGCACACAACCCTGCAGGCCCAGTATATCTCGATATCAAGTTCCCTGCAGGCGTTTCACTCAGCGACTTCACAATCAAGTTCACTAACCGTAGAGGTGAGGAGCACAATGCACAGACCAAGTTCGTTATCAGCGAATATGGCAAGGCTCACGATGACGACGGCATTGACCGTTACAATGTAACTGTAGGTGAGAAAATTACTGACCTTGCACAGCTCGAGGATGGCGGTTTGTACCTACTCCAGGGTAACTTGAACGTAAACTTGGCAAAAGATGCTGCTAAGCCACGCTTCTACGCAGGTGCAGCACCTTACACTGAAAAGGAGAACGAAGCAGCCAATGTAAACTGCGTTTATATGTTCAAGAAGGCCGGCAACTGCTGGAACATCTTGAGCTTGAGCACAGCCAAGTACTTCAAGGGCGCAGCTCTTACAGAATTGCTACAGGACAAGGCAGACAATGTTAAGATTGTTGATTCTGAGAACCTTGAGAACACATGGGTAATCTACACTGAAATCGATTCTGTTCTTGAATCAGACTACACACACGAAATAGACGAGAACAACTCTATAGCATTCGGCAAGACAACAGTAAAAGCTACTGCACAGGTTTATATGGACTGGAACGGTGGTATGAATTCACGTCCTTGCTACAGCCCACTACCGGGTGCTTCTGACCCACAGTTCGATGAGAAACTTACTGATGAGTTGAAGGTAAGCAGCTCTTGCGGTGACTACCTACACTACAACAAGACAAACGGTGAGGGTGAGTGGAGCATCTACAAGGTAACAATGGAGAACGAGTACTATGCTTACATGTTGGCTCTTGCCAAGGAGGTTGAGGAACTCAACATCGTTGCAGGTACAAACCCTGGTTGCGTTAAGGCAGATGCAGAGGTTGCTGCTCAGTTCGACGAGGCTAAGGCTGCCATTGCTGTTGCAGTAGAGAACAAGGAGACAGAGAATGCTGAGAATGTTACAAAAGCAATGATTACTGCTATTGAGACTCTTGGTAACCTTGAGATAGTAGGCTTTGAGCCAACATCTGTTTACCGCATCGAAAGTGCATATACAGAATTCTTGAACCTAACAGGTTATACACGTTCTGTCTATGCAGATGCAAAATCTCTTGCTTGGACTGTAACACCTGCCAGCTTCGACGGTGAGAACTATGACTTCTTGTTCAGAATAAGCAACGACGAGGATGAGATGGAAACTGTCCGCGTAACAGTTCCTGAGAATGAGAAAGGTAAAGCATGTATCTTGCAGAACATCGGCAACGGCAGCTGGATTGGTAAAGATAGAACATACGCATCAGAACGTCCTGCACTTTATGTGATGGAGCGCCTTGAGAGCGACATTTACAACATCAATCCTTCAGGTGGCGGTAATAGCTGGCACGCAGTAGACCATTATAGCGGTACCGGTTACGGAGGTAGCTTGGGTAACGTTGGTGGCGGTAACGCAAACGATGCTTCTGCATGGAGATTCATCTATGTTGGCGAGGCTGCCGACTATGAGTTGGGCGTTGAGGATGTAGTTGTTAAGGGCGACGAGGTTGTTTCTGTAAGCTACTTCACAACTTCAGGTGCTGCAATAGCTGAGCCTGTCAAGGGTATCAACATTGTAGTTAAGGTTTACGCAAACGGCGTTGTTGAGGCAACAAAGGTACTTGTAAAGTAATAGACAACAATTATTAATAGCATAAAGGGCTGACCCGCACGGGTCAGCCCTTTATGCTATTAATATGTTAATTTATTTGGTCACTATAAGCTATTTATTTAATTTTGGCAAAGATTATGTATTATGCGGATAATATGACCGCACATATAAAACCGTAGGGGCGGGGGATAGAAAGATGAAAGATAAAAGATAAAAGATAAAAGATGAAAGTTGCGATGGTCGAGTGTTATCAACAGTTTAACGTTTACCGCAACCGTAGGGGCGGGGGATAGAAAGATAAAAGATGAAAGATAAAAGATGAAAGATGAAAGTTGCGATGGTCTAGTGTTATCAACTGTTTAACGTTTACCGCAACCGTAGGGGCGGGGTCGGCCCGCCCAAAAGAAAAAAAGCACGAAACAAGACAAAATAAACATAATATGTACAACCCCGAAATACACCATCGCCGTACAATACGACTACAGGAATACGACTATTCATCCGATGGATTGTATTTCATAACAATATGTACACACCAACATAAAACGACATTAGGAAAGAACATTGATGGACAAATGACATTAAGCCGTAGTGGAGAAATCATAGAAAAGGTTTGGAATGAATTAAACACCAAATTTCCAAATATCATTTGTCACGAATACACAATTATGCCCAACCATTTTCATGGTATAATACAAATAAACAACGACATTAAGGGCGGGCAGACCCCGCCCCTACAGCAAACGACATTGGGCAATATAATTGCGTTTTTCAAGTACAAAACAACAAAACAGGTGAATTCAGATACTCCACTTTGGCAACGCAATTATTACGAACATATAATTCGCAACCAGCAAGCATACGAAGAAATTGCTGCATACATAATTGAAAATCCAATAAATTGGAGAAACGATAAATTGTATAAAGAAGAATAACCAACGAACCGTAGGGGCGGGGGATAGAAAGATGAAAGATAAAAGATGAAAGATGAAAGTTGCGATGGTCTAGTGTTATCAACAGTTTAACGTTTACCGCAACCGTAGGGGCGGAGTCAGCCCGCCCAAGACAAAAACAACCGAAAAAACAAGAAACAATATAAATATGAGAAAATTACTCCTATTACCAATCATCGCATTACTTGCATTGCCGTGTATGGCGCAAGAACTGACAGAAGACAACGCAAAAGCCTATTACGAACAGTTCAAGGCCTATTTCACCGACGGTTCGTGCAGCGAGATGGTACTGCCCTACTCGGCTATGACCGACGAGCAGTTGAGAACAGCAATGAGTGCAATACCCGAAGAGCTGATAGCCATCGCCCTCAAAGTAAAGAACAACACCTGGGCGAAACGCGAGAAGGAGTTCCGCGTGGCGGAATATGAGCCACACAGCAACGTGGGCAAATGGCAGACGTTGCTTGCTTTGGATTACCAATATGCCGACCTGCAGTTGCCTACAGGTATCACAGCACAGAAGGGCGACAAACTGATTATCTTCATTGACGAGCAAACTGTACCTAACGGTACATTCATAACATTGGATGAGATTGCCAAAAACAACCCATACGTTGACCGCGATAATTGGGACGCTACCAAATACCTAAGCAAAGGAATAAACATAGTAACCGTTGCCGAGGAAGATGCTATACTTTTCATTGGTTGCCCCGTAACAACCGATACCACCGCAGCAAGCAAGAGACTTGCCGACTACCCTAAACCTAAGATTCACATTGAGGGTGGTAAGGTAAACGGATACTTTGACAAGCGACGACACACCGATGAGGACTGGCGCGACATGCTTGCAAACCACTTTGAGCATTACAGTGTGCAGGTAAAGGGCGAGCGTGTGCTGTTCCATATGGAAAAGAACAATATTGCGGCTGTATGCCCCAACACAATAACCGATGCCATAGGCTGGTGGGACCAGTGTGTGCAGTGGCAACATGAACTGATGGGTATCGACAAATATCACGACCGTTTCAACAGTTTTATAATGGCACGCGACGGATACGAGAACATGTATATGTATGCAACAAGCAACTACACATATTATGAGCACGGAACCCTTGTCGATATTCTGCCGTGGGCTACAGTATATGCCGACCCGGGCAAGATGTGGGGACCGGCACACGAGATTGGTCACGTGAACCAGGGTACAATAAACATTGTATCGTGCACAGAATCGAGCAACAACCTGTTCTCTAACGTTCAGATACACCGCACAGGAAAGACAACCACACGCGGATTAGGCGTTGCATACTGCATGGAGGAGTTCTTGAAAAAGACTCCGTTCCCATTGCGTGGCGATGCCATTGGAAAGGCACGTATGTTCTTCCAGCTATATCTCTATTTCCACGCTGCAGGCAAGGACAAGACATTCTACCCTCGCCTTCACGACGCCTTGCGATTGGACCCAATGGAGAAGGGCGAAAGAGACAGAAACTGGACAGCACACACAATGGCTAAGGACAACCAACTGAAATTTGCCGAGAAGTGCTGCGAGGTGGCACAGATGGACCTTAGCGAGTTCTTTGAGGCGTGGGGTTTCTTTGAACCTATGAAGGATGCTTTTCTTGGCGACTACGGTAACTACAATATTAACCTTACCAAAGAGGAGGCTGAGGCAAGCCGTGCGCGCATGCAACAGTACCCAAAGAAGGGCGGACACCTGATGTTCATTGAGGACCGAATAAAACCATCACCACGCGAAGATGGTGTTGCCGGCAATAGACTCAACTTCAACGAAGAGTTTGTCATTGGTAAAATGGGCAATGTTGGCCAATGGGGTGACTACATCGACGAGAACGTGAAGGCTGAGGGTTATTACTATGCCATAAGCGGAAAAAATATACAGATTTCAACAACACAAAATGCCAAAGGTGCTCTTGGTTTCAAACTCTATGATGCTGTAACCGGGGAGCTATTGTCGTTCAGCAATACATATCAGATAACTATTCCCGAGACTGCATTGACAAAGCAGCTCAAGGTTGTTGCTGCACAGGCTGACGGTACTGACTATATAATTCCGAATATCGAAGAGTCGGACGACGAAAGTTTGGCAAAGAAGGCCTTGGAAGCATTGATTGAAAGCACCAAGAAATATTCTCTTTACACAACAACCGGTGATAAGGTGGGATATTACTACGCCGATGTGGTGAAGGAGTTCAAGACAATCTACAACAAGGCTAAGAAAGCCGTAAAGAACAATGACACAACCGAACATTCATTCAAGGAGTGGGCACAGCTACTCAGAAATGCCAAAAAGGTTATAGATGAAAACCCGAATGCCTTTGTTAAAATAGACGAAGCCAATGCACACAAACTTGAAAACATTGAAGGATACAATTTCTTATGCAATGACGCTATGGGCGTAAAGGGTGTGACATACATCGACGATGTTGCGGACAAGAACAATGCATATTGGGTTGTGGAGTACACCGGAGAGGGTGATTACTACTACATCAGGGACAACAACGGATATTACATCAATGACATCGTCACTATTGGTGCATACTGCAATGGCAAAAGATTTGATGATGCTGTGGAGTTCAGACTCATATACAACAGCGATTGTACATTGAGTTTCCAGGCAAAAGAGAGCAACCTGTATCTGGCTATAAACAGCGAAAACATGGCTGTGGGCACAGAGGCTCTGAACGAGAATGCCATGTGGCTGGTAACCGTTGCAGCAAAGAATATGACAGCTATTGAGGTTGTCGAAGAAGAGAAGAGCGAGAGCGTGCTGTACGACCTGCAGGGACGCAAGGTTACAAACCCGGGAAAAGGTTTATACATTAAGAATGGGAAAAAAGTTATCTATTAAAATACAAACAATATGAAAATCAAGCAAATAATTCTATTATTGGCTGTAACAGTGTTTGCTATGCCAAACATCGCACAGGAACTGACACAGAATAATGCTCAAAGTTGGTATGCCCAATACAAGGATTACTTTAACGATGATGTGTGCAGTGAGTTGAAACCTGCTTACAAGGAGATGAGCGATGATGATTTGCGCGCTACAATGAGCAACCTGCCTGAGAAACTGATTGAATTTGCACTGAAAGCAAAAAACAACACTTGGGACGGTTTTGAAAAGGAGTTCCGCGTGCAGAAGTTCAAGCCTTACAGCAAATCGCTGAATTGGGCCGGATATATGAATGTATATCAGTACAGCGAATTACAGAACCCAACCGGTATCATTGGCAGCAATGAATACATTTATGTATTTGTGGACGATGAGGTACCCGACTCGATATGGTTGTCAATAGGTATTGTGGCCGACAATATGTCCTACTCATTGATGAGCTACAAAGTTTTTCCGGGACTTAATATGTTCAAGATGCCCGACACCGGGGATGAAAAAAGAATGATGTTTCTGAATTATACTGTTGATACCGACACAACTGCCACAAGCAAGAAACTGAGCGATTACCCCGAAGTGACTCTGCACATTGAGGGCGGACACGTTTGCGGATACTTTGATGCAAGCAGACACGACAATGATTTTTGGCGCGAAATGATTGAAAGACAGCAGAACGACCCTATATCACTTGCGTATAAAGGCATTCAGGTAAAAGGCGAGAGAGTGTTGTTCCACATGTTCCGAAACAGTCTTGTCAATGCTTGTCCCAACAACATAAAAGAGGCAATAGAGCTATGGGATGAGACAGTGAGAAGACAGCATCGTCTTATGGGCGCCGAACAGTATTACGACCGTTGGAATGACCTTATAATGGCACGCTCCGATAATAAAGGCGGTGGTTTCTATGCGTCACCAACATTTACATATTTTGATGACTACGCTCTACCGGATATGCTCTCACCGGATGCGATAAAATCGAACCCCGCCATTCTTTGGACATCGGCACACGAGATTGGACACGTTAATCAAGGTGCCATAAATATGGTGGGATGTACCGAGTCGAGCAATAACCTGTTCGCGAATATGAACGTACACCTTGTAGGAAAGAGTACCACACGCGGTGACGGTGTTGCTTTCAACGCCGGCGAATTCCTGAAGAGATCGCCATTCCCGCTACGCACAAGCAACCCTATAGCGGTATCACGTTTATACTTCCAGCTATATCTCTATTTCCACGTTGCAAAGAAAGATGTTACGTTCTACCCACGCCTGTTCGAGGCTTTGCGTAAGGACCGTATAATAAAAGGAAGTATAACACACGCCAAGGACGACCAGCTTAAGTTCGCCGAGAAGTGCTGCGAAATAGCACAGATGGACCTTAGCGAGTTCTTTGAGGCGTGGGGATTCTTTGAACCTATGGAATCTCTTAACGTTGGAGACTACGGTACATATCTTGTGACGCTCACCAATGAGGAGATTGAGGCAAGCCGTGCGCGCATG
>JAEIGA010006109.1_pt1 | contig 18339 bp, 5 predicted proteins | sample 9270691 | NCBI WGS metagenome assembly JAEIGA01 (sample SAMN17057246, study PRJNA624740) | gut metagenome | biome: biome; isolation source: fecal sample | host: Bos grunniens | place: China: Xizang | collected 2019
AAATTATCTATTGAAGATCGTATTAGAAAACGTAAAACTATTAAAAATGCTGTTTTAAATAATGATTACAAAGAATATTCTCTAGAAACAGGAAATCGCTTAATAAAAATAGAATTTGAAGAAAATTTATCAGATTTTAAAGAAGGAGAATATGTATTACTTCATCATAATAACACAACAGAAGGAATATCTTGTGAGATAATAGAATTTAGTGATGAAAATTCGCTCATAGCTGAGGTCTTTTTTAAGAACGAACCATCATCTTGGGACTTATACTACAAAACTCTTTTGTGCATTGACAAAGATTATATTGATTTACGCCCTAATGTTTATGATCCATTCTCATGCAAACTCTCTAGCGACCCTGACTATTGGAAAGATTCTATTATCAATACAAAAGCACAACCAACATTTAAAAACATAGAACAATATAAAGAAGAGTTAGATGATACAATAATAAATTTTGAATTAAATTTATTACCTAGTCAATATGAGGCAATTTTAAATAGTATGACATCAGACGATTATTATTTAATACAAGGCCCTCCAGGAACAGGCAAATCTTTTGTATTAGGTATAATTATATTAGAAGAGATGCTATATTTTAACCACAAAGTTATAATTATAGGACCTAATCATATGGCCATTAACAATGCTTTGAGTCAAGCATTTAAATTAATGCCTGGGCAACTCATATTAAAAATTGGGCAACAATATAATGCACCAAACACACAGGTAACACTTGATAACAAAACATTAGAAATCACAAACGGAAGTAAAGGCAAAGTTTACGAATTAAACACAACCGATTTACCTTGGTGTATTGGTTTAACCCCTCATTCATTATACTCAAGTCGAGCTCGAGGATTAGAGTGTGACACTTTAATTATAGACGAAGCTGGGCAAATGACAATTCCGTTGGCACTAATGGGAATGATAAAAGCCAAAAAGATAATATTTGCAGGGGACGACAAACAGCTTCCACCGATTATTGCATCAGAAGAAGTTCCAGAAGAAATGAGACAATCGATTTTTCAAAGACTTAAAACTGAAGAAAATTGTACTTTATTGAATACAAGTTTCAGAATGTGCAAAACTATTTGCAAATTTGTTTCAGAACTCTTCTACGACAATAAAATAGAATCAATAAAGCAAGAAGATGGTTCACTATTAATATGCGATAACCCTTTATATAGTTTCGATTCTCCCATTATTTTTCAACATATAGACGATGATGGAAAACAAACATCTGACAAAGAAGCTGAATTTATCGCTAACACAATTGCAAATTATATAAAATTAGGAATATCACCTAAAGATATAGCTGTATTATCACCATTTAGAGCACAAGTAGCTAATATAAAGCGTCACTTACGAAAAGAAAAAGCTTTAAATGAAGATGTTATAAATCAAATAATTATAGACACAATAGACAAAATGCAAGGACAAGAACGTGAAATAATATTTTTGACATTTGTTAGTGGCGATATAGAATATATGACCGAAATGGCAGATTTCCTTTATAACCCAAACAAATTAAATGTTGCTTTCTCACGAGCCAAATCGAAACTTATTATTGTCGGAAATAAAGATTCGTTGAAACTTATAGATAAAGAAAAATTCCCTCATATTGACAAAATACTAAATTCACAATACGTTAAAAATTTAGACTAAAACAAAAAAAAGGAATATGGTTGACCATATTCCTTTTTTTTATCTATCAACTATATATAAACGGCAACATCAACGCTCGTTCCCACATAGAAAAATCTCGTTTATTACTTATTCTTAACAATCGTGGTGAATTTTGTTCAACATAATGCCTAAATGCATCTGATTCACGCAACAATGTTTTTTCTAAAAAGCCATTATATCCACTATGAAATTTATTTTGAGGATTGATAAAACCATAACATTGAATTATTGGCAACACTAATGTTCTTATCGTAAAACCATTGCTTTCTTTCATTAAAGATTCTATCGCCAAAGTAAACAATTTTTCCACCTTATTCCTATTTGCTTCTTTATCTTCAAAAAACAGAGCGATTGCCTCCCACTTTTGAGCCAATGGCAATGGATATTCGCCTATATCCGCTAAATCTCGAAATAAATCATCCCCCTTTAAATTCGTAGTTTTATTAACATATAATTCTGTAGCTCGCAATCGACAATAAGAAATTACTTTCCAAATATCACTAAAATCTTTTACTTCATAATACTCTTCTGGCGTTTTTCCAACTTGTGCCACAAAACATTCTCTCATTTTTTCAACATCCTTTTTTCGTTGATATATCGTAAGCAAAAAAGAGTTAGTTTGCGCCGAACTGCGCATTGTATACTCACGCGACATTTCAAAAAAGTCAATTGCACTATCTAAATCGCCATTATATGCGTACGATTGAGCCAATGTACCAACAATAGCAGCCGTAGGTTCATCTTTTAATGATTTATCATCATTTTCAAAAAATAGTTGCAATTGCTTTAATATTACCTCTTGATGTTCCCACAATTTAGTAAAACTTACATTTGCACTATCAAAATTATAACCATTAAAATCAATCTGAGCCTTGCGCAACATATAGCTTACATATTTTTCCCAACGTCGCAATAGACGTGTTTCTGCACATTTACCATTATATTTCAACAAATCAAAAAATTCAGTTTCTTCAAATGGCAATTTTATGCTACCTAAATGAGAATAATATTCTGCTATCAAATTTAATATTTCAAGTTTTGTTTCACCAGACAACACTTCATAGTTCAAACTTTTCACGATTAAATACTCTCCCCAAAAAACATCTACCAATGGTTTTATAGCCATTAATTGATTTTCTTTATTTCTTCGACTCGATATCTTTGCCTTCAACAAATCATAAAACATATCCCACACGAGCACATAATTATCTAAGTCACGCACACGCTTCAAGATAGTTTTATCTACAATTTCCATGTTATGTAAATTATCGTTATACACTTCTTGGAAAACTGTACTTATTGCTGCTATAGGATTAGTCTTTTTTAATTGAATAGGATCATTCCCACTCATAAAATGAGAACAATAACATCGAGTTAAATGTTCTATACAAGCGCTATCTTTTCGACAAAGACCACAAACTACATCTGCTAAATTAACATATACAGACTTTGAGTCCGAAACAAACCTTATTTCAATATCAATATTTCTCTCACGCGCAATGTCATTCACAAATAATTGTATTTGTGACAACAAGTAAGAGTGATAGTTTTTAAACGAAATTTCTGCTTGTATTCTATCACTTTGTTGTCTTAATGAGAACCCCTCTGTTAAACTTAAACTATCATCAGTATTACATATTATACCCCATGTTATTGGCGCTCTTTCATCTATATCAACAAAAAGAGAATCTCCTCCATGCAAAAAACTAGATTTTAAAGTTGTAGAAATCACCATTGAAATTGCTATTAACCACCAATTTTGATTATTAGCAAATAAAATAGGATGCCCTTCTGAAATAAAAACATTAGATAGCAATGGTAATAATTTCTCTTTATACACTTCTATATCCGCCGCAGAATGATGGTTAGTATAATGCATTTGTGCTAAAAAGTTCTCTGGCACAACATTTTCTTTCTTAATTTTTTTATAAACTTGTTTGTATGTATCAATTAATTGATTTTCGGCAACACAAGTTAAGACACCACAAACAAAAGAGTCTCCCAATCTATCATTCAAAGCAAAACTACCAGTTTCGTCTATCCCTAATTTATATACCGCCATAACTTCTAAATTTATCAAATTTTTAAATACTCAAATCTAATATATCTACTTATAATTTTGTTGTATATAAGTGAGTTGGGACTGATTTCAGAGGTTCTTTCAATTCGTTTCCCGAATACATAATATACAAGAATCTATATGAACGAGTCATAGCCACATACAAAGCTTTTCTTCGATTCTTACTTATAGCCCCCTCATAAAAAGGCAATATAACAGTCTCAAATTGCAACCCTTTTGCACTATGATACGTCATAACTTTAGGTTTATTTGTTCTAAAATCCAAATTATCTTCTGTACTAACATCACCAGTTTTATATTTATATTCACAATCAAAGCCTATATCACTAAATGATTTTATTAAAGACATCACACAATCATTATTTGGCAATAAAATACCAACATTTTTCATTTTTTTCTTTTCTATTATATTTACCATTGCTTCAATCTGTGATTTCTCATCCACAAAACGAAGCAAATATGGCAATTCTTTTTCCGTACTTTTGTATATTGAATCGACATATTCACTAGCATCTATCGCCACATAATCTTGTGTAATTTTGGCTATCGGTTTAGGCAAACGATAATTGCTATTTAGATAAAGAAGATCAACCCCTTGTATTTTCGAATTATCAACGGCTAATTCTTTTGTTAACTCTGACACTTCTTTCATTGTTATTCTTTTCTTTCCATCAAGTGTTTCATCATATATTGATTGTGCAGTATCTCCAAAAAAGAAAAAATGCTTTTGTGTCGCATCTAAGAATTCTCTAACTTGTTCTTTAGTGAAATCTTGTATCTCATCCACAATCATGTAATCGGCTTTCGGTTTTCCTGCATCAAGCCATTCATGATGATAATAAAAAATTTTGCGATCACATTTAATATCTTTTCCTTGACTCATATAACGATTTAGTGCCTTAGTCAAGACAATAATAATCACATCTCCACCTTCATCTATAATCTGTTGTGCTTTATACATTGCTATCACCGACTTTCCACTACCTGCACAACCCGACACAATCATCGACTCATCTAAATTTTCATCAATCTTATTTATAATTCTTTTCTGTTCCTTATCAAGATCATCTTCTTTTACATTAAACTCTTTTAATACACGCTCTTTCAAACCAAAACGTCTTTTAGATGGCTCTTTTGGAGAAGGTTCTGCCTTCGGCTGTTTAAGTTTTTCATTTTCTTCTTCTAACGCCTTAATTTTTTCATCTTTTTTAGCAGATTCAGTTCCTGGTGAATAAATTTTTCCATTATGAGGATTTTTTTCATCATATAAATCTGCTGGCAACAAATGTACATCAGAAACATCTGTCACCAAAGCAGATTCTTGTATATTAAATTTTCTCAAAAAATCAAATTTTTCCTCATCTGAAAAATAGACATCTTCTTGTTTTTGTTTTACTTTATCATTAAAGGGCCTAGATTTTATATCATGCATCGTATTACCAATACCTTTAATATCCGAAATAAAAACCCATTTTTTATTATCTGAATCTAAATTATTTTCACATGATTCAATTTTTGAAAAAACAACAAGTCCCTTTATATCACGAGTTTTATTATCCAAAAAATACTTATTTGACCTTATTGAATTTCCCAATTTTCTTCTATTTTCCCGAAGTTGTTCAAATACTGTTTTATCTCCACTTCCGCCTTTTATAGGCTCCTTACCATTGAACATCCAATGACCATTTTGATTAGCAACAATATTCCCTTCGTGACTTTTAAACTCAACAATAATAATAGCATCATTTTTAATAATAAGTCCGTCTAGATTAATATCACCTATATTCACATTCCCAATAAATATAGCAAGTTCGTCACGACCATTAAAATATTCATAAAGAACATTAGCCGCATCTACAAACTGGCGTATTTCATGACCATGATCCGCTCTTTGACATTCATAAACAATTAAACTCATAACAATATATTTTTTTATTTTCACTTACAATTACCATAACCTGATATACTAACAATAAAAACAAACCCCTTTTGTTTCGCCTCTTCACACCATTTTGATGCATATGACTCAGGATTTTTATAATTAAATTTTCTAGGATTCTCTTCGTATTCACGTTGTCTACGACTATCCGTGTTAAGAGTATCTTGATATGTCCAATAGAAAACATCACTAACAAAATAACCTGTTAAATAACTAAGGCCTTCTTTGTCCATAGTTTGCGCTATAGTACTAGATAAAGACAGTTGCCCAACCTCTAAACCATTACAATAGATATTATAAACACAAAAAGCTCGACCATCTTTAGTCCTTTTATCACATCTACGAATTGTAACAGCCGCATTCTTCTCAACTTTATTAACAAGCATTGAGTTATTCCTAAAATTCCAATTAGCATTATAACCAATATTATAATTATCAAGTCCAGGCTCTTTTTCTCGTACACCAAGAGAGATGTCATTACCCGCATATTTTGTCATATTTTTCACAGCTTGTTCGCGTGGGCCTAAATATGCCATAAGAAATTTCTTTGCACGAGTAAATGCCACATACAACAAACGTTGTTCTTCTTCAATACTCTCTTTATCTTTTTCGGTTAAAGGTGAAGCTACATCTATGTCATTTTTAGGGTCAAAAGGTAATGAAGCTACCGATGGTGTTACTATCACCACATCAAATTCCAAACCTTTAACTTTATGCATAGTTGTAAGAACAACATTCATCTGCTTATCTTGCAATATCCTTTGGTCTTGATATTGATCATATAATTTATATAACTGTGGATTATCTTCCGATAATGCTAATTTTATAGCTTCGGCCATCTCTGCATAGGTATGTTGCACATCATCTTCTGCAGCAGAATCAAGATAATCCAAAACTAAAGTATAAGCAAAGTCTAAATAAAAACTATCCCAATTATTAAGCGTATTTATCCAATTAGCAACTTTCGCTTTAATCGCGTTTTTTGTCTCATCATTCTTTAACTTTAATGGTTTATCACCCATACCTTCAAGCATATGAACAACCGCATATATCTCTCTTTTTCTAAATAACTCACATTCCGATGCGCCTTGAATGCGTATTCTAATGTTAGGTATATTCAACGATCTAATCAACGAGTAACCATTATACACCTCGCTATTTGTACGAAAAAAAACAGCAACATCAGCAATTCCCCTTTGCTTCAAATATAGTAATGTATTTTGAAAGTCGGCAGCCCAATTTCTTTCATTATTATATATATAAGTATAAGCATCAGAAGGCTCTTCTTCTATATTTTTTTTACATGCAATAGGTAGGTTTGAGGTATTTGACAAATATTTCGATGCCTCAGAGAGTATCTTTGGATAGGATCTATAATTAGTTGTCATTGTCATCTTTTTAGGTTTTAGCACATCATATAACTGCTTATAATAGTACTCAGGATCCATTGATTCTTCTTTCTCAAATCCATAAATACTTTGATCCCTATCTCCAATAGTAAAAAATGCCGGCTCCTTATATATCTTATTAAATTCAAACATCGCATCCAAACGAGTCTGCGTAATATCCTGAAATTCATCTATTAATATATATTTTATTTCTCCTAATACATTAGTCGCTTTAGTTGGATTATTCTTCAAAATATATAATAATTTCGTTTCCCACTCATGCATTTTCAATCCCTCCAATTCAACATCTCCACATATCTTTTTAGCAAGACCATGAAAAGTATAGACATGCAATCTGCTTGCCGAACGACTCAAACCTAAAGAAGAAAACAATTTATGCAAACGAGATTTAAGCTCTACTACTACAGCCCTATTGTATGCCAAAACTAATATTTCTTGAGGTCTAACATGCTGACGATATATCAATTTGGCACATCTCATTGTGAGAACATGAGTTTTTCCTGAACCAGGACCCGCCTCTACATTGACATTTTCATTTGAATTTTCATTATATATTGCCCATTGCTCAGGATTATCTTTCATCTTCTCCTCTGCATTTTTAATTGCAGTTTCTCGAATACTATCCCATATAGAATCACTATCCTCATAATATTTACTTAGCAATTCAATAAATCCATTTGCATCTGTTTTACTAAAATATGCACTTATTAATTCTTGAAACTCTACCTTATTCTTAATTTTCTTTGTCAACAAATCCATAATACATAATCTAAGATTACGAATTTGAGCTGCTTCATCAAATGCTAATTTATCCTCATAATCTTGATTTTCCGCGTCAATATCTTCTAAAATTTTTTGCTCCGAAATATCAGTAGTATATACCTCTATTCCCGAAGGAAGAAGTGGATCCAGAACTATATAAGCCATATTAGAAAGATAGCGAAGTATATTTTCAAAATAAGAAAAACCTTTATCTTCAAGATTCAAATCGTTTATCGCCTCACTCCAATTAAGCAATTGTATATTTTGATTTTGCAAATTATAAATATAGCGCAATGTCTTTAAACAGTCTTGCTTAAATATAGGCAAAAATTCTTTCCATACATTTTTCTCTATCAAAATTGACTGCTTAACACATTTAGCCTCCCTATCAATATACGACTTACATTTTACACCGGGTATAATATCAAACACTGTAGAAAAAATATGTCTGAATCTTTTACCCATAAGGTCTTTCATGTAATTTTGAGCAATAGACAATCCACGATTCTGTTGTTTATCAAACTCATTATACCAAGGCATGTAATAACAAACTTTAGGTTCCGATTGCCCATCAACCTTTTTGTTTACTTCTTTTACAATAGATTTTAACGAGGATGTATCTATAAATTCTCTTATTTCTTTATTTATATATGCCTTCTCTCTATTAAACTTATTATCGTTAAGTATATTTTCGGCAGCATCAAAAATTATATGAAATGCCAATTTAATACTTTGATTATTCAAAAGATAATTAACCTCATCATATCGTGTATCAGCAATTCTACATCTAACTTGTTGCTCTATTGTTAAAAGTTTATACTTCGCACATAAAATCAATCCATTCAAAACCTTTGTTGTATGAATAGATAAATCTGTGGCTAGCGCTTGTAATGAAATTTGTATTGTTTTTAGTTCACTATTTCCTATTTCTCTTTGCTTAACTGCTAATTTTTTTGATAAAATGTCATATATTTTTTTTACATCAGCACCTCCTCTCGACGGCAACAACTTTAAATTATCTTTATTTGAATCTCTTAATGAAATAGTAATATGGCTTGAACCTAAATACCCCATTTTAATTCGCCCCATACGCTCTAACCAATACTCACCAATCTTAAAATTTGTATAAGCAAAATCATATTGTGAACTAGCCCATAGTGTCGTAGGCACAACAATAGGGATTGTCTTCGTTTTTTCTAAAGGTTGAATTTTTGATATATAATCAAGAATACTTCCTCTAATTTCCTCTAAATTTTTCCAACTTAAAGAATTTTGCAACAACAATTCGCGAGATTTTTTAATATCCTCCAACGAATAAAAACAAACTGTGGGTATTGGATTTTCCGTACTAAATCCAGCTAACTCATACATACCTTTATCCCTGCCAGCACGACCAACCTCTTGCAAATAATCTTCTAAAACATCCGGTGGCGACAAATGAACTACATAATGAATATTAGGAATATCCATACCCATACCAAAGGCTTTTGTCGCACAAAGTATATATATTGGGTCCTCTGCTGATTTGAATCGATTATATACATCCTCTCTATCATCAGCATCCATACCCGCATGAAAATACCCTACACGTTCCTCAGCATCTTTGTCCGATAATACTCCAGCCTTTACAAGCAATGAAGGCAATGCCTCTGCGACTTCCTTCGTATGGATACGCGTCTTACAAAAAATTAACATTCTACTTTGTTCAAAGTTAATTTTATTTTGCACTACATATGACACAATAGACCTAATTCTATCATCAATATTATGACCAACCTCTTGAAAAGACATTCCTATATGACTACGAATAGGATTATATATTTTTTTATCATTTGCTTGACCCAAACGCTTAATCGGCACAACTTCATTAATTTGGTTATATATCATATCTGTCACTGTAGCCGAAAACAGAGCAATACACATCCCTTTTTCGAAAGTTTCGGACAACTCCTTACATTTCTTTATTACATTAAGATATTCTGGACGAAATTCCATCCCCCACTGCGAGATACAATGGGCCTCATCAAACACCATATACTCCAACCCGTTATCATGCATCATTCTTGTCATCAAGGCATTCAAAAAAGCGCGAGACCTAAATCGCTCTGGTGTAATATACAACAACGCCAACTCACCGCTATTAATCTTTCTATAAATACTACGAACCTCTTGATATGTTCTATCTCCACTCAAATAATCAACATTAGTATAAAAACCTTTCTCCGACAATTCTTTAACTTGATCTTGCATTAAGGCTTTTAATGGTGTAATCACTAATGACAAGCGATTTGTATATGATGAATTATACAAAGCTGGACCCTGAAACAAGACAGATTTTCCCCCACCAGTTGGTATAGAAATCAAATAGTTTTCTTTTTTAGAAAGTATTTCAGGCAAAACTTCTGCTTGTATATCCGACCAACGACGCTCTCCATCTCGCATTGGAACCATAGTAGCAAGTATTACATTCATTGCCATTTCTATGGCCTTCCCTTCTTGTGGCGAATCACTTATTGAATATTCTCCAAAATATCCCTGAGCCTCTAATAAACTATCTCTAAATTCCTTTTCACTCTTCCATAATTGTCCCGAAGCAAAATTTTTTGTTTCCCAAATACTACTTAATGTATGATACTCTTCTAAAAAGCTATCTAAAATATACATTTTAGAAGCGCTATTATTGGCTAATATAAATTTACTATAATATTGATATATCGGCCACAAAGATAATAAAACTGCTTGATAAGTATCTTTAATCGCCTCTTTTTTAAGTTCTTCTCCTACTTCTTCTACATCATCAGTCAAAGTGCTTTTATCAAAACCGTTTTCATTATTATACCACATCACCATATGCTTTTCTACTGCCATTTGATCCCAAACATAACAATAGGCAGTATAAAGTCTTAATTGTGTTATCTCAAAAAATTTATCTTTAGAAACAATTAGCAAGCCATTATTAAATCTAGCTATTCTTTCTAATTTAGATTTTAATGTTCCTTCTTGTGGTATATAGAAGCCTAGATGCATTGCATATTCAACAACTTGATCTATTTCTAAATCATCTTCCAAAATATAGATAATCGGGAGTTGACTGTCCAAATCATGTATATTTTTTAAAAGTGCAAGTTGATACATCCAATACATTGATCTATATCTTGCAGTCGAATTTACACGTTTTTGTAAAAAATCAAAACTTTTAGCCTTACCACTTCGTACTAAAGTTACAGATTTATTATCTTCGCCCTTAACAACCCAATGTATATACTTAACTTCAACATCCTCACTTATATTGCAACAAAACAATTCTAATTTCTTTCGAACATTAAAATTATAATTAACCATATATTTGCCACCCTTTGTTCTTTCAATCCATACATTTGCGGCGTCCTCTGGCACATCAGAAAATAATGATAATTTTCTATCCTCACTCGTAATAGTAGTAAAACTTGATCCACCTAAACGCATTGGAATAGAACTACACTCTTGCCAAAAATCAGCAGGATTAAGCTGACTAAGTGTATATTGATTAAGTCGATTCTCTAATTCACACCCAACAAAAAAGATTTTTTTATATGACGCAACATCTTCTGAAGAGTTTATAAAACGTAAATCTGCGCAGTGAATATTAGTAGGTATATTTTCTAAATAATTTAGCAATAAATCTCCTCGAAAATAATTCATACTAAGATATGATGCCAAATTAGCAACAATAGGGGTTTTTGTTTTTTCGCAAAAACGCAATAACACCGTTTGTAAAAACGGATTATCCAATGGTTTTACTTGTAATTTTTCTGAAGATATCATCAAATAATCAACACCATTATCCTCTCTTATAAATGAAACTGGAACATATTCGGCTATTCTATTCCACAATCTTTGAGGCGCAATAATAAGAGTCTTATCTTCATTTTTTCCTATTTCTTCTAACTCATTTACCAAACTAGCATCTATCTCGTGAAGTGTTTGATAAAAAGTTTCATTCAAGCCACCTGTTTTTTCAAAAAATTTTGAATAAATTGGGTTTGATAACTCCTCCAATATAGTTTGAATATTTTCCGGTAAAAAGTCCGATAGTTGTACACACAATTCTTTATCTAAAGATAAACGATACAACTGGTTCCAAAATAAACGATCTGTCAAATTTGTATCGTCTACTGCGTTATGCGCAGTATGTAAAGCGTAAGCATACCTACATGGGTCTAAAAGAATCTCTATTTCAAGTGTATCCCACTCAAAATTAGGAGTTATCGAACCATATGGTTCTAACTTTTTCAAATCCCAACGTTTTATATTATGGCCTACTACTATCTCGTTTGAATTAATTTCATCTATCAAACTACCCAACTGAGCTTTATTTTCATAAAATTGAGTATGCCCTCTTGTACGAAAAGCAAACTCTCTAATATCATCTTCGCTTGCCTCTAAATCAAACACAACATACTGCAGACTATCTTTCAACTCTTCCCATCTTTCTCCCACGAAATCATCAAACAATTCTGTTTCTGAAAAATATTCTTTAACGATATATACAGCATAGTCCTTTGTGAAAAAACGCAACAATTTTCGTTGCTCATCTTTAGCAATAGATTTCAAAGCCTTTACAACCGAATCATCTCCTAAAGATTCAATATAAGTATCCTCATCAACACTACCCTCATCCTCTATCAGTTTACCATAACAATCTATGAACTCAACAACAAATTCTGCCGATTGCAAAGAAACCCAATTAGCTGTAGCCTCAAAATCATTTGCTTCATTTAAATAATTAAAATCTTTTGTCCTAACAAACAGCTCAACATACAGCTCATCACTCAAACCATTATTCTCGGCAAATATACTTTTTATTTCAATACCACGCTCCTCACAATTATTCAAAATTTCACGAACAGCATTAGCATTTTCTTTTATCGCATTACTCAATACTTCGCAAAGACATGGATACGACCAACTTATATCAAAACCATTTTCGATATACTTTGCCCAAAGTCCCAATCGACCCTCTATTTTATATTCCATGAGAATACGCAAAAAAGTCTTGTTTGCTTCTTTCGTATTTTCATTCATCAAATTTTCAGACCATCCGCTAATTGTATTCTCGTCTAATATATCAAGAATATCATGATTTTTTACATATTCATAATCTTTATTTTCAAATAAATTTTTACAATATTGAAATGCATAATTTAAATTATTCTTTATATACTCTCTTATAGAATCCCAACTTACATTTAATTTTTCAACCCATTCATTTTTATTCGTTATTTTACTTAAAATCAAACGCAACGGAATTGTCTCAACGGAATCTTCTAGTTGCAACATGCCGCAAACATCATGCGACTTCAACCAAAGCTCTACTCTCATTGAACTTAATTTCGCTTCTTCAACTAATACCAAAGTCAATTTATCAGCATAAGGACTAAAATCAAACGTATTAGGTAATTTTTCCAACGCTGACAAATTTTTCATTTCAAATAGACTTTCGGTCAACATTCGACTATAATGCAAAAACGAAGCCTGTCTTGATGCATCCTCGGTATTATACGTCCCTTCTGTAAAAATCTTAAAAAGAAGAGTTCTTAAATCTGCATTCTCCAAAAATTGCTCAATTGTCAATCTTTGTTTTTCATCTGGCATATCAGCCACAAACTCACAAAAAGCATCTATAATTAAAGCAAATTTTCTAGCATCTAAAGTTTGCAAACCACTACCTATAAAGCGTCTTGTTGTTTCGCGAGTGATATTCATTATGATTTCGCACAAAATATTTTCATCATAACGATCTCCTCTTGCATCATAACCACATATTTTTGCATATCGCCCTCGATATTTACCCATCGCAAGCAGCAAAGTATCGCGATCATATTCCAAACGCTTCGCATTAACCACACTCCACCCTTTAGGCGTTTTACGTGGAGTAAAAACAATCCATTCTCCATCAGTAGGAACTGATGAACTATGCCATTCTGTTCTAGTAATATGAAGATTTATTAATTGACCCTCATCTTCAGGTTTGCCACTTATTCCCTTATTATTAGAAACGACAAAACCCCAACCCTTAGTTGAATCAAAAAATTTAACAATCCCAATAACCCTCTTTTCCTTTTTTGGTTTTTTTTCTGATATTTTGTTTGCAACTTCATCTTCCTCTAATTCTTTTTCGCTTGAATCTATAGAGTTAAGTTTTCCCTCAATATCAATATTATCATCTACAACTTCCTCAATCAATGTTTTATCTACATTCTCTTGTATGTCTTTATTTATCACTTTTGCGTCAACTTGCACCCCAACACAATCTTCGCCTATTTTAATTTTTCCATATTTTAAGTTCCACGCAAACTTCGGATCTATTATACTCAATTGTGAAGATGACAATAAATAATTCGGATCACAAGACAAATCCAAACCTTTTTCCTTGGCAATTCGACACAATTCATCTATAGATACGCCTTTGAAAGAAGCTAATGCTAATAAAGATATAGAACTATTTGACATAATATCATCTAATGTTTTTCAAATTATTAAATCCTCGTTTTGCAATATTATAGGCGGCGATACCATCGTTTGAATGCATTATGCCCTCTGACGAGAAACCACAATCGTTAGGACAAACCGATGTATGAGCCAAACGTCCTTTCACACAGATAGGACACTCTTGACTTGTACCTGCTGGATCAACAAAGCCCACGATACCTACTTGCATAATGGCATCCTTCTTATTATTTATACCATCTGCTCTCAACATCATCAAGTTTTTCAATGGTGGAACAAGTCCGTAATTTTGGAATTTTTGGTATAATTTACGTTCTAACACACGATATATGTTACCCTCAAATTTATCTCTATCCATTTCCTCTTTTTTACTATCAAAACCCTCTTTCACAATGATGCCATTACCACCAAATCTCTCGCAATATTCATGATATAGTTTGTCAACAACACCTACTACGTTAGCCACTACGGCACGTTTCATATTTACAAGTTTTAGGTCTAATTCTTCATTTGAGATAACACGTTTTTGATTATAATCTGCTATTTCGTCAAGAATTTCTTGTTCTGATTTGATAGAATAGAAATCTTTACGCAATTTAAAAACATTATGAACATCAAAGATATCAACTACATTTTCAAGTTCTTCACCTTTATACGAAACAGCACAAACAACATCGCTTGCAAAATATCCCACACGTTGACCTTTTGCTATTGTCCAAAACTTATCATCTACATTTGTGTTCCCAGCCCAATATGCATATAACTTTTCAACATATTCATCTTTATCGCGTTCTGTCAATTTTGCATATTTATCATTTTTCTTATTTAAATAATCAACAAACTTACGTCGCTCTTTTGCATCAAGGTCTTCACTTCGTTTGAGTTTAATATGTTTCGCTGTGGCTTTTTCCTCTTTCTTCTTATCGTTCATTTCATATATCGCACGCTGAGCAGTACGCAAGCAAAGATTAAAATAGGTTGCCACATCACCATTTTCTACAATCTGACCATTTATCACTTTTGCAGTTGTAAGATCTAATGTCAACAAACGGCGTTTTTCGAATTGAGCATCAAACATCGCCACATACTCTTCATGAGTTTTACCAAATGTACGACAATACAACTCCTCATCCAGAAAATACGATGGATTCAACACAATACGTTTTTCATTGCCATTTTTGTCTATTTCCGAATACAACAAATCTTTTATTTTCAACGTATCAAACCCATATTTCTCAACATTGCGCAATTCAGCCATTGTATCCTCGTAGGTTGGTTGCTCAAATTCTGGCAAATAGACTCCAAAAGTTGACAATTCAGTTTCGCCATTGTCCAATCCAAAAGCAAATCTCGCTTTAGATAATTGTCGATTAAAGGTTTCTACCAACTCCTTAATCTCATCGTCAGTTGCAAACGACAAATTCTTTTGCACCACATTGCAATGGTCAGTCATCGTCATCACCAAAGTATATTGATCATATAGATAACGATTTTTTCTACTTGGATCATATTTTTCCGTTCCTTCTCCATATTTAGCTACACGACTCGGTTTCGGTTGACGATAGAGCACTGTTATCTCAGGATTCAATCTCAAATCGAAATTATCATCTTCGTTCTCTTTTGTCCAGAATCTACGCCATATTTCTGTATGCGGTTTATTGCGATGAGTATATTTCACCTCTTTACCCTCTTGATTTTTCTCACTATCAAGGTCAGCTGAATGAATTTCAAATTCTACAGCTTCACACTCACGACGCAGATAGTCAATCAAAGAAGTATCAGCTGTAACAAATCGTTTGTAGCACACCTGCTCAAGAGCGATAGCGAATTCATCAATAGTTTCAAATTCTCGGTCAACAATCTCACGCTTAACCAAATTAGTAGGCATATTTAACTGTGTTTGAGCATAACGAGTACCTAACACATCTTGATAGAATCTAACAATTCTTTTTTCGTCGCCCTTAAAAGCAAACTCTCCTTGCACAAATTGTGAATTACCTCTCTCGTCAGTAATTTGATATTTATTATACAATTCAGTTTTTATGCCTGGATAGAAAGTATTCGTCCCATTATCTAGATTACCAAAACACAATTTACGCAAACTGCGGAACGTGAAACTTTCAAACCAATACAAATTCACATCCCCTGCTTTGTCGTTTTTCTTTTGGTCTAATTTTGTTTTACATTTACTTACATTTCTGCGGGGCACAAGCAAAAGGCGATATCTACCCTGTTCTTCAATCATCAAAGCCCAATAGTTCAACAATTGCGATTCATATTGCTCAATCTCAACACCTTTCAAACGTGCTAAAATTTTACCATGTTGTTGTGCCACACGGCGATAAATATCAGCAAATTTCTTGTAGTCAACAAATAAATCTTTTGTAAATCTACAAGCTGCATTAATCAAATCACCTCGTTTCTTTTTAAATGCTTGCAGGTCACTGCGTAGTTTACGTTTGTCATTATCGTTTTTCGATTGATTGCATTTTGTTGCTACTATTTCTATCCTTTCTGTCAATTCTCTATATCTATCAAAATCATCCTTTTTTATAGAATGAAATAGATATAGATACTCTTTATCTTTCAATTGTCCAAAAGATGGCATGGTCTGCATAAATTCCGAAAATGCCATTTTCTGCTCCGCCAATATATTTTTCAATATTTGGCGCAAACTATTGAATTCAGTAGCATCACTCATCGGAGCCTCACCCATAAATAATGGTTTGCCATTCAAACGTTGTTTTATATCCTCTTTAATTTTTCTCACTAATGGAGTATTATCATCCTTGCCCAATGGGAATCTACTAATATCATCTATTTTCAATCTTCGTGTTAAATTTTCAATTTCACCTTTAAAATCAATCGGTTTTTTATTCAAGATATAGTAATTAAATGATGCTTTAGCAATGGCCATACCACTCGATTGTTCTGGCAAATAAGCAAGTATTCCTTGCTTTAATTCTGTCATTACCAATCGAGCTTTACGCTGCATCCGTAGGCGCAAATCATCTTTCTCTTTTTTATCCGACACATTTTCCACAAGCGTAGCCAAATATGGAAGAGCTGATTTAGCACTTAATTGTTTCAACAACAAAGCAGTTCTTGTCCTTTTTGCTCTTTCGTTTAGTTCAGCCGATGCATCACACTCCAATTCAAACAAAATATCGTCACTAATCTTATCTATACAATCTTGTATTTTATCAGCAAGAGTATCAAATGTTGCAACAGTCAATTGTTCTCTTCTTGCTCCTCTTTCTCTGCGTTTATTCCATGCTTGAAACTCATCCTTTTCATACTCTCTCATCCAATCTTTCTTCACAATCAAATCATCTTTCACATACCACTCACCATTTCGTGCTTTATAGAAAAAATAATCATTAACATCTTCAATAAATTCATCAAGATGTACTAAGAAATTAGGCAAAAAAATCATTACCTTGTTCTACCACATTTGCCAGATCAATCGTATGTGCACCTATTGGCTCTAATTTAAAGCGGATGGCTTTTTTCACTTGGTATAAATTACTTGTATTCATAGGTATTATTATTTATTAGATTAATCAAAAATATTATCACTACAAAGGTAGGTTTTTTCTTCTGAATAAACAAATAAAAAAGCAACAAATATTTTTCTATTTGTTGCTTTTTTATATTACAGAAATTTAAGGGGGATTTACAGCTGAATGTAAAATTGCACTTGGTCATTGTCATCTGCAGTAGCAGAAATTTAAGGGGGATTTACAGCGAGCTCCTATCAGTTCATCGACACAAAATCTGCAGTAGCAGAAATTTAAGGGGGATTTACAGCAATAGATATTGGTGTCCTGTAACAAAAGGAATCTGCAGTAGCAGAAATTTAAGGGGGATTTACAGCGATTTAGCAGAGGAATTAAATAATCTCGGTATCTGCAGTAGCAGAAATTTAAGGGGGATTTACAGCATTTGTAAGCGAGTCGTTTGTT
>JAEIGA010006110.1_pt1 | contig 18339 bp, 27 predicted proteins | sample 9270691 | NCBI WGS metagenome assembly JAEIGA01 (sample SAMN17057246, study PRJNA624740) | gut metagenome | biome: biome; isolation source: fecal sample | host: Bos grunniens | place: China: Xizang | collected 2019
GATTGTACCATACTGGCTGGAGATGCAGGCGAAGCTTTGTGTGAACGGATCGAAAGATTTGTATTCATTTTGGGGTGATTCGATCGCAAAATGCATTTTTTCGGAAACGGATTGTATTCTTAATTTGGCATCTAAAGAATATAGTGTTTGCCTATCCAAATATCTCGCTGAGAATTTTACAAGTAACCAAAATAATTTAAATGCACAGGATCGTTGCCACGATCCTGTGCATTAAAAGAGCAAAGGTGATGCTATGAATTATTATGGAATCCCATATTTACAGACCAAGTTATTAATGAAACAGCCCAGAGTCCAGAAAAGATACTGGTACTATGAGCAGAAAAATAATGCCCTTGACTTTGGCATCTCAACACCTCCGGGCCTGCGCTATTTTAACAGCGTGACTGGCTGGTGTGCCAAGGGTGTGGATGCTCTGGCTGACAGGCTGGACTTTTATGGATTTAGGGATGATGTCTTTGACCTGACACAGATCTATGATCAGAACAACAGGGACATCCTCTTTAATGCTGCGATCTTGGGAGCCCTCATTGCATCCTGCTCTTTTATCTACATATCAGAGGATGAGACAGGCTATCCCAGACTGCAGGTCATTGATGCCTACAATGCAACAGGTATCATAAACCCTGTGACACAGATGCTTGATGAGGGATATGCCATCCTTGAGCGTGATCAGTATGGTGTGCCTACAAAAGAGGCATACTTTACTTATGAATACACTGCATATTATGAGGGAGGCAAGCTCATTGACACCAGAGTCAATAAGGCACCATATCCTTTACTGGTGCCCATGATCTTTAGACCCGACTCTGTGAGACCCTTTGGACATAGTCGCATATCCCGGGCCTGCATGTCATATGTTGGATCTGCCATGAGGACCATCAAGAGATCTGAGATCTCTGCCGAGTTCTTTTCTTTTCCTCAGAAGTATGTCACAGGTATTGATGACAGTGCTGCAGAGTCTCTGGACAAATGGGCAGCAGCCATGTCTGCCATGATGAAATTTGGCATTAATGAGGATGGATCCGATCATGTGAAGGTGGGACAGTTCACACAGCAGTCCATGGCACCTCACACAGACCAGCTGAAAATGTTCGCATCATTATTTGCCGGAGAGGTAGGACTCACCCTTGATGATCTGGGATTTCCTCAGAGCAATCCATCAAGCTATGAGGCCATCAAGGCATCACATGAAAACTTAAGGCTCACAGCAAAGGCAGCACACAAGTCCTTTAGTGTAGGCATATTAAATGCAGGCTTTTTGGGTGCCTGCATTAGAGACAATTATAAATATCAAAGATCACAGATCACGATCACTAGACCTGTATGGCTCCCTCCTTTCCAAGCTGATGCATCAATGCTCAGTGGCATAGGAGATGCCATCATGAAGATAAACCAGAGCTACCCGGATTATTTGACAGCAGACAAGCTGCTGGAGCTTACAGGTATTTAATAGGTGGTAATTGCCTATATGGCATTATCATAGGCATGACAGTGATTGCAAGCACTGAGAGAGTTGTCCGCCAGCTCTCTTTTTTCATGCCTTTTATATGGTGGGGAAGGCGGTGATTGAAATGGCAGCAGACATTGTGCCACAACTCAATGCAAAGATTGAGGCATCATTTGACGGATATGTGATGAGAGACAGACAGCTCTCCCAGATCAGCAACAGGATCCGGGATGGCACAGCAAGCCTCAAAGATGCTCATGCATATGCTGAGAGGCTTGGTGAAGATCTCTCCCGGGCGCTGGTGAACACACTGACACCTGAGGCACTCCCGAACGAGACGCTTTACTACAACATAGCGCAGCGGACTATCATCCCGGGACTGCAAAACAACTACAATCTGGTCAATGATGCAGCAGAGATCATCCAGAAGGGACTGGATGCAAAAAACAAAATAGGTCTTGGTGTGGTCCGGGCAGAGTTTCCTCTTGAGAGGATCAACGGACTAATTGACAAGATCACGCAGGACACAGTCCCGGTGGATATGGTCATCAGATGGCTGCAGGAGCCAATCATAAACAACTCAGAGGCCTTTGCAGATGACTTTGTCAGATCAAATGCATCCTTTAGGAGCAAGGCAGGACTAAAAGCAACCATCACAAGGATTGCTGATCCTAAATGTTGTGACTGGTGTGCAGCTCTTGAGGGGACATATGAGTATGGCAAACAGCCTGATGATATTTACAGGCGCCATGAGTTCTGCAGGTGTGTGGTGACATACCAGTCTGAGAAAACCTCTCAGAACGTATGGAGCAAAAGGGAGTGGCAGACCTCAGAGCAGGAGCTTGAGAGGCGGAAAAGCGCCAACAATCCCACAGGCCTGTCAGTAGATGAGAGGCTTGAGGTGATCAGACAGATCCAGAGAGATCAGGAGATCCGGGACTACATGAACAGGACAGGCTATGAAAGAGCAACAGCAAGAGCCGACACCCTGAGGAAGTCACCGCAGCAGATTGAGGCAGCAATAAAGAAAATAATGGAAGGGAGAAAAGCATCAGGGAGGTAAAGGATGAGGATTGACAACCAAAATCCCTCTTTTACCAATGTGAGCTATGATCCTAAAAAGACAAGAGGCACACAGACCATCAAGCTTTATAGGTCTACTGGGCAACAGCTCTTTACATGGCAGCAGAGACAGATCAAGGCAATAGAGGCCACCACCACAGGAGGACTCTGGAAACACATGAATTATTGTATATGTGTCTCCAGACGAAACGGAAAAGGAGAGATCCTTGCAGCCAGAGAGCTGGATGGGCTGATCAATCTAAATGAGAAGATCTGCCACACAGCCCACAGGACAACAACATCACATGACGCTTTTAACAGGCTTTACATGCTGCTAAAAAAGGCAGGATATAAAGAGCACAGTCGCAAAAAGAAGGAAATGCCCGAAAAGTCTTTTTTTGCATCCAAGCAGTATGGCCTTGAGCACATAGAAGTGTCAGGCGGTGGGATGATCGACTTTAGGACAAGGACTGACAATGGTGGACTTGGTGAAGGATTTGACCTTTTGGTAATTGATGAGGCTCAGGAGTACACCCAGAAACAGGAGTCAGCCCTGCAGTACACAGTCAGTGCATCCAAAAATCCGCAGATCATCATGGTAGGCACACCTCCCACAGTAGCAAGTGGCGGTGATGTTTTTCCAAGGATCCGGGACAAAGTCCTTGAGGGCAAGGCCTATGAGACAGGCTGGGCAGAGTGGTCAATAAAGGACAGACCTACAAGTGCAGAGCTGACAGACCCAAAGGTCTGGAAGATCTACAACCCATCATATGGACACACACTCAATGAGAGGAAGATCCGCAATGAGCTCTCAGGTGATGAGCTTGATTTCTGCATCCAGAGGCTTGGCTTTTGGGTGTCGTACAATCAGCAGTCAGAGATCACTGAGGCTGAGTGGAATGAGTGCAGACTTGATGTTTTTCCAAAGCTCAAGGAGCAGAGGTTTATAGGCATCAAGTATGGAAAAGATGGCGCAAATGTGGCCTTGTCCATAGCAGCCAAGACTGAGGATGGCAGGATCTTTGTAGAGACCATTGACTGTGCATCAGTAAGAGCCGGCAATGGCTGGATATTTGAATACCTGCACAACCCGAAACTTGACAAGGTGGCAATAGATGGTGCATCCGGGCAGGAGATACTTGCTCAGGAGATGAGAGAGTACAAGATCAAGCAAAGACCCATACTCCCATCAGTATCAGAGGTTATAAATGCCAATGCTTTATTTGAGCAGGGCCTTTACTCAAAGAACATATGCCATATGGGACAGTCAGGACTGACCAACATTGTAACAAACTGTAAAAAGAGAGCCATAGGATCAAAGGGAGGCTTTGGATATCAGAGCCTTGTAGACACCTATGATGTGGCGATCATGGACAGCATGATCCTTGCCTATTGGTTATGTGTGACCACTAAAGAAAAAGCTAAAAAGCAAGTTATATCGTATTAAGAGAGCACCCATAGAGGTGCTTTTTTAATATAAAAATTTACGTTTACTCAACGGTAAAAGAGGAGGACAACAACATGAGCGAATTTACACCAATCGAAACACAGGAGGCTTTTGACAAAGCAATCCAGAAAAGACTGGCCCAGAAGGACAGAGAAGTATCTGAGCTGTATAAGGACTACCTTTCACCTGATGAGGTGTCTGCATTGAAAGCAGACTATGAAAAGAAGATCAGGGAGGCCGGAGAGGCAGTCAAGGCAGCAGAGGGCAAGCTCAAAGAAAAGGATGGCACTGTGTCAGAGCTCACAAAAAGAGCAGAGATGGCAGAGGCTGATCTCCTTAAAAACAGGATAGCCTATGAGAACAAGCTCCCGCTGGAGCTTGCCAACAGACTTGTGGGATCCAATGAGGAAGAGCTCAAGAAGGATGCAGAGACCCTTGCAGGTCTTGTGAGACCATCCAACACACCACCACTGCACACCAGTGAGCCCTTTATGGGTGCAAGCTCAGGCGGCAATCAGATGACAGCTGGTATGGCATCACTGCTGAGCCAGCTTAAGAACACTATGGATTAAACCATAAGAAGAAAAGGAGAAAAATATGGGCAGCATATTATCAAAAGGTGCACTTTTCCCTGCACAGCTTACTAATGAAATGATCAACCTTGTAAGAGGCAAGAGCTCTCTTGCAGCACTCTCAGGAGCAACACCTGTCCCCTTTAATGGTGAGACAGTATTTACTTTCTCAATGGACTCAGAGGCTGACCTTGTAGCTGAGAATGGCGCAAAGTCAAACGGTGGCGCAACAATCGGCACAGTTACAATGCAGCCTGTCAAGATCGAGTATGGCATGAGAGTCTCTGATGAGTTTAGATATGCATCAGAGGAGATCCAGCTCCAGTATCTGCAGTCATTTGCAGAGGGCTTTGCATCAAAGGCAGCAAGAGCTCTGGATATCATGGCAATGCATGGTGTAAATCCCAGATCTAAGGAGACAGCATCATCTCTCACAAACAAGAACTTTGACGACCTTGTATCTCAGGTAGTTGCATATGACTCAGATGCACCTCAGGACAATGTCACAGCAGCCATCAGCCTCATTGAAGGAAATGAGCATGAGGTCACTGGTATGGCAATGGCTCCCGGATTTAAGAGCGCACTTGCATCTGTAAAACAGGGCAGTACATCAAATGTGCCTCTTTTCCCTGAGCTTGGATGGGGCAATGCTCCTGCAACACTCAACGGTCTCAGAGTTGACTCCAACAGCACTGTAGGATTTAACTCAGCAGCAGATAAGGCCATTGTAGGCAACTTTGCTGACTTCTTTAGATGGGGTATTGCCCGCCAGATCCCTGTAGAGGTGATCGAGTATGGTAACCCTGACAACTCAGAGCTGGGTGACCTTAAGGGACACAATCAGATCTACATCAGAGGTGAGGCATACCTTGGATGGGCTATCCTTGTTCCCAACGCTTTTGCAAGAATCGCAACAGGAGCAAGCGCTTAAGTTTTTTAGGAGGCATTTATGCGCTATCGCAACATAAAAACAGGCGCAGAGATTGAGGTGAGGTCAATTATATCTGCACCCGACTGGATAAAGGTTGAGTCAGATCAGCATAGAGAGGAGCCCGCTGAGGCTCCTCCCTCCCCCAAAAAGACCACAGCCAAAAGACCTGCGACAACGAAAAAAGGAGCCAAAAAATGAGCACTGCATTTGCAACAGTGGAAGATATCCAGAAGTTATGGAGACCTCTATCTGCATCTGAGCAGGAAAGAGCAGGAAATCTCCTCCCGCTCATCTCTGATGAGCTCAGGGTCTTGGCAAAAGGAGTGGGCAAGGACATTGACCAGATGATTACAGATGATCCTACATATGGTAGCGTTGTCAAGATCGTCACAGTGGATGTCTGTGTCCGTGTACTCAGACAGAGCACAGAAGGTGATGCAATGACACAGGAGTCTCAGTCTGCACTGGGGTACTCATGGAGTGGCACCTATGCGGTGGCAGGCGGTGGCATTGCAAATGCCATTTTAAGGAATGACCTCAAAAAGCTGGGTCTTTGTAGGCAGCAGATAGGAGTGATCTATACATGGCAAGGATCAGAGGCATCACAGTAAAACTCTATACGGAAACAGTGACCGGGTACAATCCTTTTGGTGAGCCCATCATCAAAGAGACACCTGTAGAGGTGGACAATGTCCTTGTGGGCGAGCCCTCATCTGATGACATAGTCACAAGTACATCCTTTTATGGCAAGACCATCAAGTATATGCTTGGTATCCCTAAAGGTGATACACATGACTGGGTCAATAAAAAGGTGGAGTGGACTGATGCCTATGGAGCCACACACACTGTGATGACTTTTGGATATCCGATCACAGGCATTGAGGCTAATCTGCCGGAGCAGATCCCTTGGCATATGAAAGTCAGGTGTGAGGCCTATGGGTAAGGTGAAAGTAAAGCTCAATTTAAAAGGAATCAATGAGGTCATGAAGTCCCCGGAGATCCTGTCAGCGGTAGAGGCAGCAGGACAGGCTGTGGCAAATGCTGCAGGCACAGATTATGCCACAAGGTCTGGACTGATCAGGTACATTGCTTTTTGTAATGTGTACCCGGATAACAACAAAGCAGCCAAGGACAATTTTGATAATAATACAGTCATCAAAGCAGCCAGCGCTGCTGGCCTTAAGTTGACCAAGTAAGGAGCAGGCCATGATAGAGGACACCATAAAAAACTATTTAGACTATCATCTGAGCGCCCCTGTGTACGTCAGTGTCCCCAAGGACAAGCCTGATGAGTATTTTGTAATGGAAAAGACCGGGGGCGGAATTGATAACAAGATAAGACAGGCCAATATCACTGTGCAGTCTTATGCAAAGACAATGTACAAGGCAGCAGCTCTCATTGAGGAGGCAAACGCTGCCATGATGGATGGCCTGATCACACTGGATGAGGTATCTGATGTACAGATGAATGGATCCTATGATTACACGGACACCACCATCAAAAAGCCCAGATATCAGTCCGTTTTTGTAGTAACTCACTATTAAAGGAGGTTTAAAAAATGGGAGCAAACACAGCAACCAATGTCACAACAGGTAAGCCCAAAGTATCTGGAGCGGTATATGTGGCACCTAAAGGGACAGAACTGCCCACAGATGCAACCACAGCGCTTGCTGAAGATTACATCAATCTTGGCTACGTTTCTGACGCTGGCCTTGAGAATACTAATGATTTAAACATATCCACCATCAAAGAATGGGGTGGACTTGTAGTCTACCAGTCTCTTGATGAGTTTACTGATCAGTTTAAGCTTACTCTTATTGAGGCAAAGAGCGTGAATGTGCTCAAAGCTGCATATGGTGATGACAATGTCACTGAGGACAATGGCACTATCCATGTGGAAGTCAATGCAGACGATCCTCAGGAAAGAGTATGGGTCTTTGAGCTGGCGCTCAGAGGCGGAATTGCCAAGAGGATTGTAGTTGCTGACGGAGCGGTAACAGGCAGAGATGCCATCACATACACTGCATCTGATGCAGTGGGATATGGTCTGACAATCAGCGCATATCCTGACGCAAATGGCAAGACTCATGATGAGTATATTGAGTCAGCAAGCACACCCAGTGCATAAAAAGGAGTAAACATGGCGGATAAAAAGGCGGAAGGAGCAAAGGCTCCAAAAATGATCAAAGGTAAGACCAGCTCAGGTCTGCAGTATCAGATCAATCCAAACGTTAAAAATGATGTGAGGATCCTGATGTACTTGGACCAGATCACCAGTCCCATATATGATGCAAGTGAAAAAATGAGAGCTTTTGGAGATTTCCTCAAGCTGATTTTTGGTGATCAGGTATCTGCATTTATGAATGAAGTCGCAGCTAGACACGGAGGTGTGGCAGATATTGACTCAGTAAATGCAGAACTGACTGAAATACTGGGCAATGAAAACCTAAAAAAATCCTGATCCTCTCCACGCTCCTTGTAGATGGAGAGGATGAGATCACATGTGATCTTGCAGAGTATTACCACGTCCTAAATTTTAGAGAGTTGTCACCAGATCTGGTGGCAACTCTTGTATTAGGTCTGCCGGACCACTCAAGAATTAAGAAAAAATTTCAAAACAGAAAACTCACACTTGATCAGGAGCTCATGGCGCTGATCTTGGACAGCCTAAACAGTTATTTGTGGGCGGTCAAGATCCTCAAAAAGAGACCTAAAAGTGTATACGAATTATTGACAGCAGATCCCAAGGAAAAGGATGATCTGCAGGCTTTTGACTCCATTGATGCATACGAACAATGGAGAAAAACAAAAGAGGAGCAGTGGGAATGTCAGAGATCGCAAAAGCCTATGTGCAAATAGAGCCTACTTTTAATGGAGTACAGGCAAAAATAGAGCAGGAAATGGGTGGAGCCGGAGAAAAGGGCGGCAGCTCTTTTGGGTCTGGCTTTGCTAAAGTGCTTGGAGGTGCCGGGTCTGTAGTTGCTGGCGCTGCCAAGATCACTGCAGGAGCAGTGGCAGCAGGCTCTGTGGCTGTGGCTGGTTTCGTAAAAGAGGCAACAAGCTCCTATGCAGAATATGAGCAGCTGGTAGGAGGTGTTGAGACCCTCTTTGGCTCAAAGTTTGGATCAGTAGAGGAATATGCTGCAGGTGTAGGCCTGAGCCTTGAGGAGGCAGGTGCTACATGGGAGCAGTATCAGGCAAGGCAGCAGGAAGTCCTTGACAATGCAGCCAACGCATACCAGACAGCAGGCATGAGCACAAATGAGTATATGGAGACTGTGACCTCATTTGCAGCTGCGCTCAATAACAGTCTGGGAGAAAATGCTTGGCAAAGTGCATCTTATGCAGATCAGGCCATCACAGACATGGCAGACAATGCCAATAAGATGGGCACATCCATGGAGGCAGTACAAAATGCCTACATGGGATTTAGTAAAGGCAATTTTACAATGCTTGATAATCTCAAGCTGGGCTATGGTGGCACAAAGACAGAGATGGAGCGTCTTATGCGTGACGCTGAGCAGATGGAGGGATATATAGAAGGATCCCTGTCCATTGACAGCTTTGCGGATGTAGTTGAGGCCATCCACATTGTGCAGGAAAACATGGGCATCACCGGCACCACAGCAAAAGAGGCAAGCACGACCATACAGGGATCCCTTGCCACACTAAAAGGAGCATGGGAAAACGTGCTGACAGGCATGGGTGATGAAAATGCAGATTTAAGTGCACTCATAGACAATCTGGTGCAGAGCGCCCAGACATTTATTGGCAATCTGATCCCTATTATTGAGCAGGCACTCACTGGAGTGGCAACAATGATAGTGGAGCTTGCTCCAGTAATAGCAGAGGAATTGCCCGGACTTTTGCAGTCAGTCCTGCCAATGCTTTTGACTCAGGGTGCTCAGATCATGCAGACTTTGGCGCTGGGACTGCTTGAGGCAATCCCGCAATTATTGCCGACTGTAATAGAAGTTATCATGCAGCTCAGTCAGATGATGACTGATATGCTGCCACAGATCTTGGAGGTAGGAGCTCAGGTGATAGTGTCCCTTTTGATGGGAATTGCACAGGCACTGCCGGAGATGATCCCAACGATCATAGAAGTTGTGCTCACCATTGTGGACAATCTGCTCAATAACATTGACATGCTGATAGACTGTGCCATCCAGCTTATTATGGGGCTGGCAATGGGACTGGTGCAGGCGCTCCCGATCCTTATAGAAAAGGCTCCCGAAATCCTCATAAAGCTCACAATGGCCTTTGCCGAAAATGCACCAAAACTGGTGGAGGCAGGTCTCAAGCTGATAGTCACACTGGCACAGGCCCTCATCACATATACACCTCAGCTCCTTGCAAAGATCCCTGTGATCTATAGCCAGCTTGTACAAGCATTTAATAAGGGAGTGAGCAACTTTATCAATGTAGGTAAAAACATTGTAGAAGGTATCAAAAAGGGCATATCAGATGCATGGGAGGCACTCACTAAATGGTTTGGCGAGAAGATCAATGGACTTGTGGACGGAGTAAAGGGTCTACTTGGCATTGAGTCACCATCCAAAGTCTTTGCTGATGAAGTTGGTGAGATGATCCCCGCTGGAGTTGCGCAAGGTATCAATAAAGGCATGGGTGCTCTGGATGATGCAATGGCAGCCATGACCTCTGACATTGTGGACATGGGAGTCAGCGCAACAGTATCCCAGCAGGTGACACAGGGTGCTGTGCAGTCAGATCCTCTGACAGCCATCACGTCACTTTTATCAGCATATCTGCCAGTCATTGCAGAGGGCCAGCACATAACTCTTGAGGGAGATGCAGGCCGACTTTTCAGACTGATGCAGAGAGAATCCATCAGAAACACTGAGATTGTAGGCACAAATGCAGTCTTGGCTGCACGAACATAAGGAGGACATCATGCAGGTAATTGTAGGCGGGATTGATATATCAAACTACATAGTTGACGGATCATACTCCATAAATGCCTCCGATCAATACGAAAGCTGGATGGATGGGAACGGAGTGGAGCACAGGATCATCATCAGATCAAAGATATCCGGCTCTTTTGACATAGGATGCTGTGACAAGACCATCACACTCTCTGACTTTTTAGCTGCATGGAATAGTGCGGTAAATAATGGAGTGGTGACCATGGGGTGCACAGTGCTAAACACTGGCACCTTTGAGGCCCTTGAGGCCTATTATGAGATCACTGGGAAAGATCACATCAAAAAGGGTGATGGCAAGATCATTGATGTCATGTCCGTAAAGATACAGGAGAGATAAATATGATCAGTGTACCTGAGAGAGTGAAGGATGCCTTAAGAGATGGCAGACTTTTAAAAACATACAGATTTAATGTGCTGGACACTGATGGCACTGTGGACTTTACCATAGATAATGACACGCTGGTATATGAGTCAGTCAAGTTTGATGAGCGTATGTGCTCAGGAGACACTTTAAAGTTTGGACTCTGTGAGGGATCCTCTTTAGAATTTCAATATTTTGACCATGACAATATCACAGGTAGACAACTCCAGTGCTTTATTGATGTGCAGTACAAGGATGCAGATGGAGAGCTGAGTGAGCACACCATCCCAATGGGCTTTTTTACAGTTAAAAAATGCTCCAGACAGGCATCCACTGGGATCCAGAAGATCACAGCATACAATAAGCTCCAGAGTGATTATCTGGACGCTAAGGCCAATGATTTAATCCAAGACATACAGAGCGATGTAGGTGATGCTGACAAAATAACCATTGCCACAGTGCAAAGCATGTTATTAAGTGATTATGAAATAACTGAAAAAGAAGAAACGGTTGAAGTGCACTATACTCCTACTGAGATCACTGGCTCGCCTAGTTCTCCTACTTTTAAAATAAATGGTTCATCTATAACGTATTATCCTGCAATAGATAATAAATTTATGGAGTGCACCAATGCGCTACAAAATAAAAGATTTAGGCTTGCCATTAGTGAGTATTGCAGAAAACTTTCTGAAAGTATGGAAGAATTAAAAAACGCAATTACTGATAATATACAAAATCCCGAAGCGTATATAAATAGTTTATCGGAAAGCTCTATCCAAACATATTTTGGCTTTTATGTATACTTCCTAGATGGAACTACCGGACGTTATTATTTAGATGGCGATATACTAAGACCTATTTTAACTCCGGGCCCTGACATAATAGGAGATGTTACTAAGCTTGAATATCTTTCTAATGTTGGCTATATCGATTTTTATTATCCTTATCAGTTCAGGGGGGTAAGTGCAAATAATGAACGAATAACAATATGGACTTCTGATATTTCGCTTGATGAAGATGATATTGAAATATTCATGATGGACTTAGACGGTATCGAGGGAATTGAAATCTCAAAAACGGACCTTGCTGATGTAACGCTTAGAGATATTGTTTCCGCCAATTATGAGCTTCACTGTACTTTCGGTCAGCTCTCACGCACCACTGACCTCTTCTCAGGAGTCGAGCTCAACGGTGGTGGCCTGTACCCTGCCGAGACGCTTTATCCTGCAAATGACCTCTATCCGGGAGGAGTAAGTGAGACCAGCTTTAGATCATGGTACTCAAAGCTCTGGACTGATACCTTGGGTGAGCAGTCCTTTAGAAATCTGATCATCACATACAAGGGCCTTGATGTAAATAATGTCCCCACAGACTTTACCATAGAGGTAGTGGTGGATCCTGATGGCACGACAGACTATATCATGGATGACAACTGGCTTTTTAGGAATCTGATATGGACCCAGCAGCAGATTGAGGACTATGCAGATGCAATGGTCACAAAGATGCAGAGCATTAAATGGTTTCCTTTTGAAATGTGGGCAGCAGGCCTGCCATACATTGAGACAGGTGACATGATGGAGATCATTGCAGGAGATGAGACCCACACATCATATATACTGCAGAGGCAGCTGTCTGGGATCCAAAGCCTGCAGGACACATATATCAATGGTACTTTAGATATTTTCTAAGGGAGGATGAGACATGTCTTTGACAAAACTTTATGAGCGTATCATATGGGCCAACAATACAAGCCCGGCACTCAATGACACAAACCTCAACGCAATGAGCAAAGGCCTTGATGATATTGATAACAGGGTCATATCTCTTGCAGGCACGATCATGGAGACTGTGCCACAGGTTGAGCAGGATCTGTCAGATGCAGAGGCTCTTGTGGAGCAGATGCAGGAGCTGACAGCCAATCCGCCCTATATAGGAGCAAATGGAGACTGGTATGTCTGGGACACTCAGACAAATGCCTATGTTGACTCTGGTGTAGATGCCAGCATCACAATATCAATAGGACAGACCACAACACTCCCGGCAGGATCAAGTGCAACGGTGACTAACTCAGGCACCTCCACAGATCCTGTCTTTAATTTTGGCATCCCTCAGGGAGCACAGGGTAATCCCGGCACAGATGGTGATGACGGAGTATCTCCCGCAGTCACTATCACAACGATCACCGGGGGCCATGCAGTCACGATCACAGATGCATCACATCCCGGGGGCCAGACTTTTAATGTAATGGATGGCACTGGTGACATGAGCAAGAGCGTCTATGATCCAAATAACACAGTGGCTAATGCAGGAGGCATTGTGGCCTATATAGACAGTGAGATCACAGCAGCTCTCACTGCATCATACTAAGGAGGTGGGAGCATGTCAGCGTTAACAGATCTATTCACAGCTCTTGCCAATAAGATCAGGAGCAAGACAGGGACAGCCACTACTTACACACCTGCGCAGATGGTGTCAGACGGAATTGATGATGTATATGATGCAGGCTATGCGGCAGGTGGTGGGGGTGCGACAGGTACACCGATTACACCCAGCAACTCTTCTCCTGCAAGCATGACAAGTGGCACAACCTATGAGGCGCAGGCGAATGGTTATGCAATAGCGAGCTATTCAAGCGTAACTCCAAGCGACTCATCACCTGCGTCCTTGTCGAGCGGCAGTATTTACAAGATGGGTGGAGCTGGTAAAGCCGTTGAAAATGTAAGGAGTGTATATCCGGACGGATCAAACCCGACCAGCGCAGCACTACTTGCAGATAAAATATATCAGCCGACTAGAAGTGGATATGCGATTAATACATATACTGGATTTAGTGTGACTGGCTCGGGAGTGTCTACTTTGTATGCAAACTCCATGTATTTGCCAAGTAATAATTGTTATGCAATAGCAAGCAACCCTACAAGTCTCACACCAAACAACACAAGCCCTCCAAGCATAGCGAGCGACACATTTTACAAGGGCGCTGGCACAGGAAAAGCCATAGAAAGCATAGCAACAAATGGCAATGGTGTAACTCCCTCGGCAAGCGGTCAATATTTTTATAGTGGCTGGAATAGAATGACAGCAAGCGGATATGCCTATACGTCTGCACAGAAAAGAACTGCGAGCGGTACTGTTGCACTATCAACAAGCACATCCACTAAAGTTACGACAGGATTTAGACCTAAGTACATTATGGCCTATTCGTCCTCAACTGCTTCACAAGGCTTTTGTTATAACGCAGATATAAGCACCACGCAATTTAGGTTTTTTAATAGTAGTGGAAACGGAAACGCTAGTTTGGGTTCATCGACTGGCAATTATCTTTACAGTATTAACGATGATGGTTTTACTATCAATAAAGCAAGTTCAGCAAGAACATATTATTGGTTTGCGTCAGAATAAAAGGAGGATATAAGTATGGAAACAAAGTTTTTTGTAGTAGAGGCATACAGATACAAAGAGAGTAAGAAGTGGGAGTACACCCTTAAAGGAATGTACGACACCATTGAGGCAGCAAAGCAGGTCTATCACTCAAGACTTGGCGCTATCATAAAGGACTCCAATGATTTTGCTATGGTCATCCTCTTTGATAATTTTGGCACCAAGATTCAGTCAGACTATGTAGACACACACACAGAGCCGGAGTCACAGGAGTAAATCTATAAGCACACCAGCTGGTATCTTTATCTTTGCCATTCTTTCCACCTAAAACCCTATAAACTGCCAAAAAGTCTCTTGAAATCTAAAATTCTTTGTCAGTCTGGTGTGCTTTTTTCTTATGAAGGGAGTCAAAGTCATGCCTGATTTATCACAGATGCTACCTGTATTATCAATAGCTATAGCAGCATTTGCCCTGTATCGGAATCTCAAAGGAGATACCAAACAGGATGCAGGACAGATGATGGAGGTCATTGTTAAACTTGAGACCATAAATGAGAACGTCAAAGAGGTCAAGGCTGACATGAAGGATGTCAAGTCTGATGTGGAGCGCATGAAGGAGCGACTGATCACTGTGGAGCAGTCTGCCAAGGCTGCACACAAAAGAATAGACACCCTACACCATGAAAGTGAGGCAGAACCATGACAGGTATTGAGAGACTGCAGAAGATGCAAAAGAGGCAGCAGGCACCAAAGAGGAAGAAACTGGACACCATTGTACGTGGTGTCCTTTTTTATTGGATCATTTTTGTCTCAATTGCGTGGATCACATTCTGGATCAAGGACTCTGTGCCGGACACACTGATCCAGTATGGACTGGGAGGCGGGGCAGTGGAGCTCATTGTCTCTGGAGTCATTGAGATCGCAAGGGACAGACTCACCAAAAAGGAGGAATAAAGCATGAATGATGTGACTTTTAACATATTAAAGATCGTGGTATCAGTTGTTTTTGCACTTGTATCAGCCTTTGTGATCCCGCTGCTAAAGGAAAAGCTGCAGGACATGAAATATGAGCGACTCCTTGAGATCGTGGAGGTCGGAGTCAGGGCAGCAGAGCAGACCATAAAGGGATCCGGGCAGGGAGCACTCAAAAAAGATGAGGTCATAAACTTTGTCACAGCTTGGATGCTCTCCCATGGGATCATGATCACAGAGGATCAGCTTGACCAGCTGATAGAGGCAGCAGTCTATGCAATGAATAACAAGGAGGAAAAAAGATGATCACTGCAGAGAGAACTGGCGGAACACTTGAGGCGGGCACATGGGCTTTTAAAGGTCTTTCAAAAGACACAAAACCAACACAGGAGTGGGAAGGGTGCAAAATACTCAATAGCTCCAGCTTTTTTGAGATGGACACATTTAAGGTCAATTTTTATGATGAGTCCACAGATACATGGATAGAAAAGGAGGGCTAAAAAATGGCTTTTTCTGATGAGGAATTGATTGCAATATGCAATACCTATACAGATGATAGTGTCAGAGCTCAGAACAAAAAAAACATCCTTTATGGCAAAAAGTGGTGTGCATGTGGTGATAGCTTTACTTGTGGAGATTTTTACGGGTATATTGATCCTGAGGGGCATACTGGTCATGAGTCGGACGCTTATGATCCTGTTATGGGAATGTATAAGACATATCCGTGGTGGATTGCAAAGCGCAACAACATGACCCTTACAATGCTGGCAGAAATAGGAAACGACTTTACCAACATAAGCGGAGCAACAAGGCCATTTTCCAAGAATACATCATCAAAAAACTATACTCAGATACCAGCCGATGCTGATTATGTGACGATATGGTTTGGCCTCAATGAGTACAATCTTACAGCCGAGCAGATCGGTACAAAAAGCGATACAACTAATGCGACTTTGTGGGGAGCTTATAACGTGGTGTTTAGCTCTATTCTAAACAATAATCCATTGGCTAAGATTGGAGTATTTATCAGTGATGGAAACGTGGCTAATCAGACTATCCCTCAGGAGTATCATGATGCCCTGATTGATATTTGCAAGTATTGGGCCATCCCCTATCTTGATTTAAGGAACGGTTTAAATATACCCATGGGGCTCGGTGGTCGTCTTGATGAATGTAGCAGCACCTCAAGAACCAAAAGAAAAGAGGCTTTTCAAGTAACACCATCAAACGCTCATCCCAATGCAAAGGCTCATGAATATAGGAGCACATTTATTGAGAATTTTTTAAGAACACTCTGACAAGGAGGATCCTATGGCAACAGCGGCACAGAGGGCAGCATTTATTGAGATGATGGCACCCATTGCCATAAGACAGGCAAAAAAGCATGACGGAAAGATATTTCCATCTGTCTGCATAGCTCAGGCGATCCATGAGAGCGGATGGGGGACCAGCACAAAGATGGTCCGGGCCAATGCTCTTTTTGGTTTCAAGGTCGGATCCGGTAAAAAATACGGTACCGCATGGAAGGGCAAAGCCTACAAGACCGGGACGACAGAGTATTATGACGGTAAGACAGCCACAAAGATCACAGACTATTTTAGGGCTTATGACTCAGTGGAGGATGCGACAGAGGACTACATGGACCTGATCTGCACAGCATCAAGGTACAAAAATGCCCTTAAAAGGTCCACACCCAAGGAGTGCATTGAGGGGATCGTATCCGGGGGATATGCAACAGGCCCCCAGTATGCCCAGCACATCATGGACACCATCAGGACCTATGGCCTTGAGAAATATGATAAGGGTGATTTATCGGACACTAACCCATATATGAGGACGCTCAGCCTCATGAAGATGGGCAGCAGGGGTGAGTCAGTGAAGTGGCTGCAGTGGGAGCTGAATAAAAACGGAGCAAACCTCAAAATTGATGGAATCTTTGGACAGCAGACAAAGCTCAGTGTACTCCTTTACCAAAAGGACCACAGCCTTGTGCAGGATGGAATTGTAGGAAAGTGCACATTGAGGTCTCTGGGGGTGATCTTTTGACGGACAAGCTAAAGGATCTTAAGAAAAGCCCTCCCTCCATATTTGCACCAAACTGCTGGGGCGGGATCACATATCATCATCTGGGGCTCCCTTTTATGTCACCGCTCATCAACATGCATATAGATCATGATGAGTATCTGACATTTTTAGAGGATCCAAGATACTACATGGAAAAGGAGCCACAGCTCTTGGAGATCTACTGTGATCCGACAGTCCCTTTTCCTTTTCCTGTGGCGGATCTTGGTGGGATAAGGCTCTGGATGAATCACTACAGGTCATGGGATGAGGCCCTTGCAGCTTGGAAAAGGAGAGTCAAGAGGATTGACTGGGATAATCTCTTTGTCATGTTCTTTGATGAGGATCCTGTGAGGGTGGAGCGCTTTTGTAAGCTCCCCTATGATAAAAAGGTGTGCTTTGTGCCATGGGATATCAAAAAGGATCACTGCATCCCGGTGCCATACAGAAAGCAGGAGGACCTCAGGCGCTATCCATTTTGGGAGATTATAAACAATCTGGCCCTTGGTGACTTTGAGCTTTATGATGACATAGCGCTTTTACATGACTGTGAGTATGTCAAAACAGGAAACATTAAAAAGGAAGGTCAGCAGATACAAGACATCAAAAGATAGTTGTCATGAATGTTGTCATGAAGTCCTTTTTAGACAAATAAAAAAACGTGAAACCCTAGCAGGCGCCACGCTTTTTATGTTTGTCTGGGAAAAGCTGCTGACGAGAATCGAACTCTTTACAATATGATAAACATTAAAGCCAGTATCTATGCACTAAACAAGCTAAAAGGTGCATGGGTACTGGCTTTTTTTCGTTTAGAAAGTGCATTTACATGTGCAGAAAATGCACACCAAAATGCACTAAATGCATTAGATAGTTGTCATGACGTTGTCACAGCGCTCATGTCAATGCCATCATTTTGCCATAAAATTGCCGTGTTTTTTCCAAAGTAAAAAGTGATCAGGATATGCTCCTGATCACCTCTCCAAAAGTCTCATTGATGTAATTATTTGCCATTGCAACATATTTTTTCCGGGTACTGGATAGCGGATTGTCATAAACCTGTGCCAGCACTTTGGAGTCTGAGCTCCAGCCAAGATCCTCAATGTATTTACGAGGGATGCCAAGGTCTGACCTAAATGA